>Ga0316206_1000070_pt1 | contig 213894 bp, 196 predicted proteins | sample 6monthpyrite_MG_FD_204942 | JGI IMG/M metagenome (GOLD analysis project Ga0316206, IMG submission 204942) | Microbial mat bacterial communities from mineral coupon in-situ incubated in ocean water Damariscotta River, Maine, United States -... | ecosystem: Environmental > Aquatic > Marine >... | reverse complement strand
GAATGTTGGTGGATGCAGACAACAAAGCCCCGTTGTTTTTATATCATAAGTTGGGGGCTTCATTTGAGGACTACCAACAGGCAGGAGAGCCGATGGTGCAGGTTTGGTTTGATCTAATCAATAAGCCTCTGGATGAGACGGCAAAAAATTAAATTTTCTCTTTGGGGATAATATAAATAAAATACGGCATGGTTTTGTGCGCCAAGCTAAAATGACGAGAAATTTTTACGGCATTATGTATTAAGGTATGCGAACTCATCTCGACTTTGCTGAATCGCAGCTCTGGCGAAAGTAAATTATTCGATGGAAATATTCTATGAACAATATGAGTGATGTACCAGACACTGAATATGTAGATATAGAGTATTTACAGTTTTCTGCGAGTAAAAAGTTTCGTACTATTCAGGCGGTGATTGGTGTTCTACTTTGGCCACTTGTTTTGCCCCTTGTATTATTGGCAAAACTATCAGATATACTCTTTCGGACCATTTCAGAATTACTGAGTATCATCCCGTATTTTCCTGGTGTGATTATGCGGTATGAATTCTACCGGTTTAGCTTGCGCAAATGCGGTAAGAATGTACTCATTGAGTTCGGTTCGGTATTTATCTACCCTGATATTGAAATTGGCGATAATGTACTTATCGGGCGGTTTAATATCATTCATCACTGTGACTTTGGTGATTACGTGCTGGTCGGTGAACGTTGTACATTTTTGAGTGGCTCAAAACAGCATAGCTATGATGACACGACTAAACCGATGGCTCTACAAGGTGGAAAAAAGAAACGAATTCGAGTTGGTCGTGATTGCTGGATCGGTTCACAAAGTGTTGTCATGGAGAGTGTCAGCATGGGATCGATAGTAGCAGCAGGTTCGATTGTGACAAATCCAGTTGAGGAAATGAGTATTGTGGCGGGTGTCCCTGCCAAGCTTATCCGCAAACGTTGAGGAACTGAGATAGAACAATATGTTTGTGAACAGACACTGGTTATTAATCTATCTCATTTTTCTATTCCCCTTAATGGGTGAGGCCAGCTCAACATTAAAAAATAAGCACGAGAACCTAACACCGATATTATTCGTCCATGGGCATGGGCTCTATGCAGAAGATTGGGACTATCTCATCAAATATTTCGTCGAACATTCTTACCCTCGAGAATATCTACATGCGCTAAGCATTAAACCTAACACGCAACAAAATATAACAGCAGCGCAGGATGACATAAGGCCGGCTGTAGACAGGCTGCTGAAGGCGACCGGTAGTCGTAAAGTTAATATCGTTTCACACAGTATGGGTGCCGTCAGTGCTCGCTGGTATGCCAGCAAGATAGCCCCGGAAAAAGTTAATGGCTGGCTTTCAATTGCAGGTTCGAATCACGGGACGAATGCACTGTGCGCATATAATGACGAAGCGGCAAAGGAAATGTGCCCAGCCTTTTCAAATAATGCGATTAAAAACGGCATACAGGTTAAATTAAATGGCAACGTGCGAGTCAGTGTCGATGAAACCCCGTATGGCTTTGGTCGTGATCGTAAGGGGGTTAACCGTATAACGCCTGATGAAAATCGCGGCATTCACTATTCGACTCTCCGTATTGCTGTGGATGAATGGATACGACCGAGTAACAGTGCAATTCTGGATGGTACGACAAGTGTGTCCGATAAATACAAATTACCTTCATATCTCGTGGAAACCAGTCCTGGAAACTACTTGTTTGATGATAAGCGTGGTCTCAGCAGACGCGCAGATCATTGTTCCTTGTTGAAAAACAAAAAAATCGCTAAATTTGTTTTTGATCTCTTTAACAATGTGAATTTGACTCAGAAACCTTAACTTACCCTTACGTGAATATCTGAACTTATCTCCCCCCAGTTTTCCAGATCTGGCTACAGTAAAATCTAACAGTCGCTACCTGTTTCATCTTTAGGCTTTTTCGTCGAAAAACTTTACAATATTTTTGCATTAATACTGAGGAAATCTGTAAGATATTGAAATTGTTAAAATAATAATGTTGGCACTAAAAATGCACATATATTAATCAATGCTATGCATTATTGTGAAGTGTAAAGAAAATCGACTTCGCAAAAGCTGTCCGAACGGGCAGTTAACTGATTTTATAATGGGGAAGGCAAGGGACTATTTTCCTTCGCAAGCAGTGAAAATTTGTATATGGGCCCTGGGTGCACCGTAAGGCTGCACGCACATGCGTATACAAGGCTGAAAAAGTAAGAATGAACTCAAAATCTGGAGAAACAAAAATGATAAGAACCGCATTGACATGTTCAGGTGCACCGAAGCGATGGTTAGCGAGATATTCCATTGCAGCAATGATTTTCCTGAGCCTTTTAAGCCCTGCTGGAGCGGTGGATCTGTTTGATGATTTTGAGCGTGCCGATAGCGGTTCACTAGGAAATGGATGGATTGAAAAAACGGACAATGCGTTTACGATTCAGGGTGGTGAAGCGGCCAAACAATCGGTGCCAACTGGATATATAGACAATATCGTATACCGTCCCGCTTCTGAAGATCTTCTGGATCAGGAGGCCTCAATTGAGTTGAACTGGCTTTCGGGTTCTATTGGGTACCCACAGCTTTTTGTTCGAATACAATCGGCAACAGTTGCACAGGCGGGTAACCTTGATGGGTACATGCTGTATGTAAGTGATAGTAATACACAGGCTGTTTTAGGTCGACAAACGGGTGGGACCTTCGTAAATACTTTAGCAACACTTAATCTTAGCTCTGCACTCAACACGATTGATCGATTCCGTCTGCGTCTTCGTGCAACAGGGGCCACACCTGTGCAACTCTTGGCCTGGGTTGAACGATTCGATGGTAGTGCGTGGCAGATAATAGGTCAGGCAACGGTAAATGATGCCGCTGCAAATAGAATCAGCGCCCCTGGTGCAGTTGGCTTTGGTGGTTATGTTGAAAATTCTTATAGCTATGACAACTTCCAGCGTTTGGATCTCGACGGTGGTGGTGGCACGCCTACAAATCCTGTACCCGTTTCAACCACGGTAACACCTGACAACGCAAATGCAGGTAGTGGTAATTTGACGATCACAATTAATGGTACTGACTTTCTTGCATCATCTATCGTACGCTGGAATGGAAGTAATCGGGTTACGACATTGGTATCCGCTACCCAGTTAAATGCGGATATCACTGGAACTGATTTAGCAACTGCTGGTAGTGCAACTGTAACTGTGTTCAACCCAGCACCAGGTGGTGGCAGTTCTGCACCACTAACGTTTACTATCAATGCACCTGTTGGTAATCCAGTACCCCAAACAACAACTATAAATCCAACGAATTTCCTTGAAGGTGGTACTGCGTTCCTGCTAACAGTAACAGGTAACAGCTTTTTGCCAACATCAGTTGTGCGCTGGAACGGCGTCGATCGAGCAACAGCTTATGTTTCAGATTCTCAGTTGCAAGCGACTATACCTGATACTGATATTGCGGCAGCGGGGACTGCGCAAGTTTCAGTATTTACTCCGGCTCCTGGGGGGGGGCTCTCTAACTCACAAACTTTCACAATCGATCCAATAGCGATCGATAATCCAGTTCCTTCTGTTACTGGTATTACACCAGAAAATGTGACAGAAGGAAGTGCAGGTTTTAACTTAACTGTGACGGGTACCAATTTCATCCCAGGTACGGTTGTTCGTTTGAATGGCAACGATCGCGTTACAACAGTCAACTCATCGACACAGTTAACGGCAGTTGTTACTGCTGCAGATATTGCAACTGCTGGAAATGCAGATATTTCAGTATTTAACTTTGCACCAGGGGGTGGAATATCCAATTCAGTTTCGTTGACTATAGATCCTAGCGGTCCGGTATCTAGTCAGACATTGAATAGCGTTAGTCCAAATTCTGCGACTGTTGGTGATACAAGTGCGACATTAACTGTCTTCGGTAGTGGATTTACAGCATTGTCCGAGGTACAGATAGATGGAATTATTCTACCGACGACATTTGTCAATGGCACACAATTGACTGCGACACTCGATGCAACCTTATTGGCCGACAATATGCGCGGTGGCATGATGGTGTACACTCCTGAGGCGAGCAATAGCCTTGTAGGACCAATACCGTTCTTCGTTATCGATGCAGGCGACGCACTGTTTATTGATGACTTTAATCGCCCGAATGGTCCTGATCTTGGTAACCAGTGGACTGAAAAATTACCATCTGCTTTTGCGCTTCAGAGTGGAATGGTAACGTCTACTGACACCACGCCACGCGCATTTAACGAGTCTATTACTTATCGTCCGCTTGCAGAAGATGCGCCAAATGTTGAAGTGGCAGCTGAGTTTATTCGTACGGGTACGTTTGAAGAATATCCGCAGGTGCACTCTCGTATCCTGCGTGACACTGTCGGTTTAGCTAGCCAGCTATCTAGCTATACAGCCTTCTTCTTTGATAGTTATGAGCAATATCTAACAATCACCCCAATTTTGGATTCTACAGAATGTTATTTAGCGCAGTTCCCGTTAACTCGGGCAACTGTCTTTGGTGACCGCTACCGTATTCGTTTTAGAACACTTGGGACTAACCCTGTTGTGTTAACAGCGTATCTGGATCATTTCAATGTTGATCGATGGGAAACGATCAGTGCTGGTTCTGTCAATCACGATGCAAGCACGCAAGCTACGCCGGGCTTTTTCTGTAATAGTGGAACGATGCTCCCACCGGTTACTACCAGTGGCTCAACCGGATTAGCCAAGTACTATGGTGTAACCAATAACTACGATAGTTTCTATTCTATTAGGTTAGCGAATGACAACAATGCTGCGCCGGCTGCAACTTCATTGACACCTAGTTCAGCGGCTTCTGGTGGCGTTTCATTCCCGTTGACTGTAGATGGGGTAGATTTCATACCCGGCTCTGTTGTTCGTTTTAATGGAAGTGATAGAGCAACTACTTATGTTGACACCACCCAGTTGATTGCACAGATTGAGTCCACCGATTTACTTACCGTAGGCAGCGCTAATATTACAGTGTTTAATCCGGCGCCTGGTGGTGGAGAATCTGCTCCGCTATCCTTTATGATCGGAACTGGTGGTGTAGGTTTGTACGATGATTTCAATCGACCTGACAGCAACATAATTGGTAATAATTGGATCGAGGGTGTGCCGAGTACATTTACGATCATAAATGGTCAGGTTGTGAAACAACCATCGGCAACAGAGTACCTGGATAATCTAGTCTATCGTCCAGCTGCAGAGAATCTACTGAATACAGAAGTGTCAATGGAAGTTCAGCTAACAGCTACGGACGTTAATTATCCGCAATTGGTAGCTCGTATTCAGACTGATACAGTTGGTCCTGGTTTTGTTGATGGCTATATTTTCTACTCTAATAACAGTGATACTGAGTTCATTGTTGGGCGTCAACGAGGAGCCGCTTTCCTTACTCCTCTCGCAACTATAAATCTGCCGGCACCTGGATTGGCTGGATACCCTGATACTGCAGTCTATCGGATGCGTCTTCGAGTTACCGGCGCTAACCCGGTTAACTTAGTAGCTACTCTTGAAATACAAAATACATTAGGTGGTTGGGACGTACTAGGTCAGACAACAACAACGGATTCATCAGCTGCACAGATTTCTACCGCAGGCTCAGTTGGATTTAGCGGGTATATCAATGATGGTTATAGGTACGATAACTTTCTACGAACTAATCTAGCTCCATAATTTACTTATAAGCTGGAATGCAAAAACCCGATGGTTTCGACCATCGGGTTTTTTATATTTTGCTAACAAAAAATTAACTCAACAACGAATCTAGTAGCAAATTTCTGGTTATTGGTAGCTATAAAGATGATTGTTTATGTGAAAGAATAATTCTTACTGTGAGTCCTTTAAGTCAGGTCCATTATTTCTTGCTAGTAGGATTGATTCCGGTCTTGTTCCTGGGATTTGTCGGTAAGGGACAATATAGGGGGTTGCAAAACGTGCAATCACGCGATAACCCAGCTTTTCTTCGAGTAAAGCATTGTAGTATTCTTCTAATGCCGGGACATCACTTGTGGTGTCTGGATCGCCGGTGACCCCCAGCCCTTTTAAAATAAGAATATAAGGTGGTCGCCTTTTGTTTAGTGATTCCGCATTCAACAATTCAGGAACCACTTCAGCACTTATCTCAGTATCCGAATTGCCGACGACCTGGATATCGTAATCCGCAATTAAGTGTGGCAAATAAGTTGGGTCGACCTGCGCCTCAATCGTGGTGCCCTGCGGAACATTTTGTTTAACCCAGGTAGCGATTGAATAGCGGCTATCAAATAACAGTGAATAGTTTATGTCGAATATAAGAATTGACTGCCAAACAATTGTTGTGAGAATCAAAACTCTCCCAATGTTAAGTTTCATTTTCTCCATTGCCAGTAACTGGGTGCAGGCAAAACCGGCAAAAGGTGTAAGAATAAATAACGACATCAGTAAATAACGTGAAAAAACTCCATTCCATGCCGCGATGACGAAAATGAAATAGGAAATTGAAAATACCAGGATGGAGAGGGCAAGCCATAATCGTTTTTTAAACGCTATATAAATTCCAGTCAAACTTAAAGCCGGAAGTGCGACACCAATGCTTTGAATAACAATGGATCCGGATTCAATTAATAACTGTAACTGGTTTGCCAGGGAGTGTGGATCGCCATGAATAGTAAATCTATTATCATAAAGCTTGCTGCCGAGATCCATGTGCCGTAAAAATCCATCCAGTCCACCAAACAACAGATTGTTTGCAAGTGCATAGGTGACGACGGTGGCAATGCCAGTATAAATGACGGGTAAACTCACGACGGCTTTTAGATATCCATACTGGCTTGCATCTTCAGCTTTGCGATGCATATAAACGGCATAGACAATTATAAAAGGTATAAGCACATAAAAGCCGTAGGCCTGATCTTTAGTGGCAATCGCGAGCGCACCAAAAACACCAAACAAGACAAAATGTCGAATGCGATTATATTTAGCCAGCAATACATATTGCCAGACAGACAAACTGACCCAGAATAAATAGGGCACATCAAGATTTGATGTCTTCGCGTAATAACTGATTGGCGCAATGAGCATGATAAATAATGCAGCCCACCAGCCAGCCTGTCGGGAAAATAATTCGCGAGTAATCTTGTAAAATATAATGATTATTCCAAGTGCCATCGCCAGGCTAACTAGCCTGGCGATTAGGGTAAGATCTTGCAGAAATGATTTTGGATCCTTGATGCCGTAGGGAAAGGAAGAGCTTGGGCTGTCGAAATTACCTGATAGATATTGTAATCCAACATACGGGGTATAAAATACATCGAGCACGATGTAATGAAACAAGGGGTACGTTACCCACTCATTTCCTGATCGCGAAAACTTGTGATAAGCCTCATTCAGAGGGGCAACGGGTGCAATAGCATCTAATGCCCAGGGACTAACTGATTCAGCGCTGGCAGCTTCAGGCAAGCCCCAGTGAATGCCCGTGATGTAAATAATAAAAGCGATAATCAATATCGCAAGTAAAGGGCGGTTTTCTTTAGCGATTAGATTTCTATAAAGCGTGTTAGCCGATATTTTCATAATAAATTCTTATTGTTTTTTATTCGTGAATCGGAAGCAGGGTGATGTCAGTCTTGCTGGGTGTCAGGTAACGAAATTTCAGCAACCAAAGGATAATGGTCAGAACCAACATTATTTTTGCTGCTAGAACTAACTACAACAAAGTCTTTTGACAACAGGATATGGTCTAATTGTATATAAAATGGAAAAAAATAAGAAGGCCAGGTTGGTTGAAATCCTTGCCCGGTAGTGCTTTCCTGCAGCGAAGTCTTCTTTATGAACTTCTTATAAAAAGATGACCATGATGTGATGTTCATATCGCCAAAGACAATTAACGGTGATTCGGTATCATTTATCAATCCAGCCAACTTCTCTAGCTGACGGTTTCTCGCATGAAAATAGCGGTTCGTCATAGGAGCAAACAAGTGCACACCATGGACATTGATTTTTTTACCATTTACTTCAATCTCGCTAAAGATAGCGGGAGCAGGGTTAAGCAGATTATCCAGCACAACAGTCTGGGTGTTTAACATAGGGAAGCGGCTAAACATCGCTATACCAAAACCACCATTCTTTGGTACGTGATAAGAATGGGGGTACTTTGTCTTCAGCATGTCTAGTTGCTTTACCCATGCGGGTGTTAATTCGGTGAGCAAAAGGATGTCGGCGTTATGCTCCTGGATAAAAGTTCGGACTTTTGAGTATTGGGTATTACTCATATCCAGGTTTACAGCTGCGATTCTAATGTTCTGCGACGCCCGAGATGTTTTGATGATCTGAACGGTCGTATGGTCATAGATCTTGTAAACATTAATGGCCAGGAAAAGTAAAAATAATATAAATAACCGGTTGCGCCGATATAAAAAAACAATGGTTAGAAGAGAAAGGATAATTACATATTGAATAGTAAAGTGAGTTAATAGCTCAAATAGCCACAGTCTGTCGTATAGCGATACTATTGTAGCGAATACGGTGAGGTAGCCTAGCCACCGTAATAACCTGATGTATCGATTATCCGTTGTTTGCATATAATTCTGAAAATGCGGTTTGTTAAACACTGAGCTGCTTATTCTATATATAACTGTTGTCGTCAGGATATGAGTTAAACGTGCCCTCAAACGGCGATATAATGTCCCAAAAAGCAGTAAAATTGTGTCGGAATTCAAATATTTGAACACACTTTACAATATAATGCACAGCTAACCGCTAAAAGCAGTAATGAAGAATAATTCTATGATAAAAAAGTCGCTAACAGCCAGGAACCCTATAACCATGAAAACAGTATGGGTTATGCTGTTTGCGCTATTTGTTAGTCAGGAAGTATTTGCGACGAATTCATTGCAGTTTTTTGGTACACCGACCAATGATGATCACCGGGTCAAGATTCAGGTTGATGATCCTTCTAACGGACAGCCAGGCCCGCCTGCGGATATTGGCAGTGAGGATTTCACCCTTGAATTCTGGATGAAGACGACCAGCGGGAACAATTCAACAGGTGGAGGGAATTCATGCGGCCAATTTGGTGGTGCAAATAATAACTGGATATATGGCAATATTATATTTGACCGGGATCGGTTCAATCAAGGGCGAAACTTCGGCTTATCGATCGCTAATGGTGTCTTACGATTTGGCACTATGAACACGTCTGAATTGCGTACTATTTGTGGTACCACCACTGTCACAGATGGCCAGTGGCATCATGTCGCCATTCAGCGTCGCCGTAGCGATGGTTTTATGTCGATTTATGTGGACGGTAACCTGGATGTGCAGGCCGATGGTCCAAATGGCGACATTTCGTATCCCGACAATGGAGTTCCTAACGGCGGTTATAGCTTCAGCGATCCCTATTTAGTCATTGGCGCTGAAAAACACGATGCCAACTTCTCCGCTTTTCCATCCTATTTCGGTTATATCGATGAAGTGCAGCTATCCAATACCCTGCGGTATCCGGGTAGTGTGCCTACTGCCCCATTTATCGCCGATTTAAATACAGTAGCCCTGTATCATTTTGACGAGGGCAGTGGCCCCGTGGTCAACGATACCTCCGGAGCGGCGGGTGGCCCCAGCAATGGCGATATCAGACCCGGCGTGGTCTGGTCGACTGAAACACCATTTTCCGGCGCACCTTCACCAGGCACGATTCGGTTGACTGTCAGCAACGCCAACGTAGGCGAGGCGGATGGCACCTACGACTTTACCGTGACCCGAAGTGGCGGAGCAGGCCCAGTAACCGTTGATTACCTGATTGGCGATACAGGTTCGACGGCGACCTCAGGCAGCGACTATCAGGTTACTGCACAGGCGGCGAGTGGGACGTTGATGTGGGCCGATGGCGATACCAGCTCTCGAACACTGACCATCGATATCATCGATGATACCGATCCTGCTGAGGGTGATGAGACAATTGAGCTGACCTTGAGTGCGCCCACAGGTGGTGCCAGCCTGGGAACCAGTAGCGCAACGCTGACTATTCTAGATAATGATGCCCCGGGAACTCTTCAGTTTGCACAGACGAATCAGACTGCAGATGAAAATGCCGGTACTGCAACGATTACCGTGAACCGTACCAATGGTACGAGTGGTACGGTAACAGTGGCATATACAGTTACAGGAGGCTCAGCCACTGCAGATGTGGACTATGGAACCATCCAGCCCATCAGCGGGACACTGACGTTCCAGGATGGTGAAACAGCGGCAACGATTACCGTACCAGTTCTAAATGACAGCGAAGAGGAAACGCTCGAAACTGTTAATTTCAGCTTAAGCAGCCCGAGTGGTGGAGCTTCATTGGGTGGCCGCGACTCGATGGTATTGGTAATTATTGATGATGATTCTCCACTTACAATAGGTGGTAGTGGAGCTTATAACCCGCTATTTCTTACCCTAATGTTGCTACTTTCATTTGTTGGTCGCAGGTATGGGACCAATCGATCTCCTGATTAAGACGGGTGTTCAACACTGATTTATTTGCAGGACTTAATCAGACCGGTATTTTTTTCAAATGATCGCCACTATAGATAAGTTGTATATAACGTATGCCCTTTATCTTTTTAGCAATACTTTTTAGATTCAAAATAAACCAGAGCATTACTTGCCGGTTAGCTAATGGTCCTGTCAGGGTATATTTTTCCTGAATATCGATATGTATCACTTCAATTGTTTCGGTGTCTGTTCGGTAGTAAATCAAGCTACCGATTAGTTTTTCAATTGAGCCTATTTTATCGAAAGCATACAGGGTTTGTGCTCCAGGGAATTGATCAAATTCAATATGAAGATAATTGTCTTTCTCCACTATCGTTGGCGTCCCGTACTTTTCAATTGAATAAACAATTCCATCCTGAACCTTTTCTTGTTGAGGGTGAAAGAAAAGCAGTTCCTCCAGTTCTTCTCTATAGTTAGATGGTAATGTCGATTTTAATAATAGTTCAGTCACTGCATTTTGCCCGTTATTATTTTGAGGCCGTCTCTTAAGGATCCAGCGGTTTATTGGTTGCGACAGATTCCTCACGTATTTGACTTAAAGACATGCCTATTTTGTGAAAATAATAGAAACCTATCAGTAACGTAAAGATATACATAGTTAGGTGGTAGAAAATAGAAGCAGCGAAGGCGATATCTGCGGAAACATTGTAAGGCTGCAGGCCTAACACAAAACATAGTTGAATCGTGCCAAAGAAACCAGGTGTGTTGGGCAAGGTCATTCCGGCCACGATTAGAACAAGTACAATAAATGCTGCAGAAAAGGGTACCTGAATATTAAAAGCAAGCAGTGAAATGTAAAGGCAGAATCCTATTAACCCCCAATGTAATATCGATGATAATGCTATATTGAATAATAGTTTGGGTTGTTTGATTGACTGTAGGCCTGATGAAGCCTTTTCCAACTGTATAAGAATTTTATTTTGCAGGTTAATGGAAAGAAAAAATAGGGCAGGTTTGATTAGTTTTAATAACTGTTTTGTCCAACAGGTATAAATAACGACGAACGTGATGAGTATAATTGCGGCGATGCTGATAAAGTACCCTGCCTGAGTTAGCTCTTCAGGCAATTGCTCTTCTAATACCAAAACAATACCAACGAATGCGAGCAAGGTAATAATATCCCATATACGTTCCAGAAAAATTGAAGCCAGGACGCTACTGTAATTAATTTTTAGTTGTTTTGATAAGATGTAGGCGCGACCAAATTCACCGAGGTATGCAGGAAAAAAGAGGTTCCCCATATAACCAATGACTGTTGCAGGAAGGGCTTCTTGCAAAGAGATTCGGCGGATAGGTTTAAGCAGGAGTGACCAACGGATCGCCTTTGCTATGAAATATAGAATGTAGATTATGATGAATGGCAGCGCATACCAGTAGTTTGCTTGAATTAATGCAGCACCAATATCAGAAAAATTAGTCTCCCGTAAAGCATACCAAAGAAAGAAAATTGCGAAGAGAATGCCAAGAGCAATAGATAACTTATGTTTCAGAACGATCACTCCCCAGGAAAGCAAAGAACTATCTGAAATCGATTGTACGACAATGCACCCTGGTAACCAAGGTTTTTGCCCGAATAGGGAAATATTTGAATTGGTTTATGGCAGAGTTAGTTGCCGGAGGACTATGTCGACTTAGGGTGCTAGTTCATAAGCACCAATGTCCATAATGCCATTTGATGGTCGGCTTTCGCGTTGTGATTTATGGACATATTGGTAAGTTGGGCTTAGTGAGTAACCGTCTCCCGTTCCGGGATTGGTTCCACCATTGATGCCGGGCGAGTTTGTGGTTAGCCTGTAATCATAATTACCGATATTTTCCAACATGGGGTTCGAAGTCTCTAGATTATTTGTAACATTGGGGCCGTTCGGTACGCCGCCACCGCCGATGAACAAATTATTGACAACTTTTGCGACGGATGTCCCGCCAGCAATACTAAGATGCTGACCACCGCCATAATCATTGACGCTGGTGTTGTTGATGACATAAAGGTTATGTGTACGACCACCGGAGAGGCCTTCGGCACCGTAGGAAATACTAGAGCTGTTGTCGGTATTGACGCCTTGATGAATAAGGTTGCCGATTATATAAGTGAGTCCACCGTTTGGCACATCGATGTTATAACTTGAAGTACCATTTGCCTCATCCATGATTCGGTTGTATAGAATATAATTCTCACGTGCACGAGTTTTCACGTTGTGGCCAATCCTGGCGTGATGAGAATAATTATGACGCAGGATAAGTCGGTCAGTGTTTTCCAGAATGTACATATTGTGGCTACAACCAAATCCTGGGACACAACCGCCGTTACTATCAAACTCTGAATGCTCGATTAGCACGTCGCCACTGCCGCCCAGAATGCCATTCTCACTATCATGAAAATAGCTTTTGCATACCGATAGATCCAGACCCTCTGCCCGGATGCCAGCACCATTTCGACCATCTACACTAGCGCCAGAGAATTCAATATTTTCTACTGAGATGCCATCGCCTCGGGTTACCCAGATGGCCATACCATTTTCACGATCGTTACCGGGTGTGTAGGGAATGAGTTGTGTGGCTTGTAGATGTGCACGACCACCGACACCGCGCAGAGTAATATTGTTCTGGCGCCAGACGGTGATGTCATCCATATAAACGCCTGCATCGATTTCGATGACATCCCCGTTATTAGCAACCGCTTCAGCTGCACTTGGGGTCAGATAGGCTCGGCCGGGCCCAACACGGAGAATATTTACGGCGGCAAAGTTGTGATTCATATTACTACCGTTAGCGACGGTGATATTAGTTGTACCGGTAAACTGAATTGCATCATTCTGTGACGGGTTGTCATTTGCTGCCTCGTTGGTGAAGGCGAGTGTATAACTACCTGGGGCAAGCGTTCCAAAGGCATATGTCCAGCCACAGGCATTGCTCACCTGCGTAACGGAAGCGGTGGTAACAGGTTCAACACCAATGCCATCTGTATCATCAGGTGTCACCGTGCCAGCAAAAAGATAAACCTGGTTGGCGCCAAAACGATCAACCAGACTGCTGTCAACTGTACCGCTGAGTGAACTGCCTGCTGCGCCCGTGACCATTACCGTGACGGTTCGAGTGATAGAGCCACCATCGCCTGTACAACTCAGTTGAAAAGTGCTGTCAATTGTTAATGATGGTGTTGTTTCATTACCAGTCGCAATCTTATCACCCGACCAGGCACCGGTGGCTGTGCATGTATTTGCATTTGTGGAAGACCAGTTCAAGGAAACGGCTGTTCCGCTTGAAACGGTAGTATTATCTGCTGAGAACGAAAGGGTTGGAGAATCAGCTGGAGGTGGTGTTCCGCCTGGAGGAGGTGTTGATCCCTCCGGTGCACTTGAACCACCACATGCAGCAAGGCCTGTTGCGATGGCGGTCCAAATTACAAGAAATTGAGTGTTTTTTCGTAACGAGGTACTTAGGAAAATCATATTCGTTCTCACATCCAGGTATAGCAAGTCAGGGCGGGCATTTTGCTTAATAGTAGCGGTATCGCCGACGTAACAACGCCATGAACAACAAGCTAAACAGGGCAATAATGTTCATAGAACCACCACCACTACTCGCAGCAGGCGTACCGCCACCACCACCACCAGAGTTATCCACGGCCACGGTAACTGAGCGATTCGTACTACCGCCGGTACCCGTGCATGTCAGAGTGTAGGTGCTATCTGCAGTTAGTCCGGATTGTTGCATGCTGCCACTCGTTCCCTGGCTACCATTCCAGCCACCAGAAGCGGTACAGGATGTCGCATTGCTGGTAGTCCAGGAAAGTGTGGTGGCGCCGTTCATCGCAACCGTCAAAGGACTAGCTGACAACGTAATAGTTGGGGTGCCCGGAGGTGGTGGGGTCGCGCTTACTGTGACAGTAACCGAACGGTTTGCAGTTCCGCCTGCACCGGTACAGGTGAGGGTGTAGGTACTATCAGAAATTAAATCAGTTTGTTGCATACTCCCGTTTGTCGCCTGATTACCGCTCCAACTGCCAGATGCCGTACAGGAAGTCGCGTTGCTTACAAACCAGGAGAGTGTGGTGGAGCCGTTCATTGCAACCGTCGTAGGATTGGCGGTGAGCAGAATGGATGGGACCGTCGGTGTACTTTGACTACCCGTATAAGGGGCCAGTGCCCACGCAGGTCGACCATCAGCCGTGTAATTGGGTTTGTTTGTTGCCAACTGGACCTGATCATAAGCACTTTGTGCATTAGGGTAGCCCGCTTCAACAGAGACCGCCAATGCGGCCTGAAGGTTTGCAATGTAACTGTCGGGCAATGAATAACCCAGCATTTCGCCTTGACCAATCCCACTTAAATAGCCATACATCGCAGTCGAGGCACAACCGGTCGACAGAAAGGCCTGCTCAGAACCGTTGAGAATAGTAAAGTTACCGTAGCCGTTTACAAATGCACCTTCATTGTAGGCACTATAGGTAATCGATTCTTTCCAGGCCTGCCAGGTTGTGACCGGGTTTCCGGTATTTGCACCACCCGCATAGTTATCCATGATGTCAGGCCAGTAAGTGGACGCCAGCACCCAGCATGATGCGGGATCAATAGTTCTTCCAACCGGGAAGCGGACTTTGTAATCGCGAAAGTTATCCCAGTTTGAGAAACCTAAAGCCGAAATATGCCCCACTGACCAGGTCATGAAATCATCCATCCACGATGCAATGAGATTGGAATAACCAAGCCAGTCTTCGTTGGTGATGAACCCAAGAGGATTGACCCCAATGGCAGGCCACTTGAACTGATTTGATGACGTATTCAACCACCTGTCCTCCATTAACTGGCGATTGTTATCGAGAATGGTCAGGTAATAGGTTTTTAATGGATGAGCATCGGGAGTTGCATAGGCGGCATGGGCAATGCTGCGTAAGCTCCAGGCTTGACCGCGAAGTTGATCCCAGACGACATAACCATTGGCCCCACCACGCATACTGCCATACATGATGTTCCAGCTGGCCCAGAATTGCATTTCCTCCAGAAAGAAATAATCCCCAGTTATAAGATAAGGAACATATCCTATGTCAGGCTCGTGCGACGGCTCTGCCGTAGCGAAGCTTGGAAAACCACTATTTATCCCTGCTGGGTAATAAGCACCACTGTCATCGCTGACCGCAGCCTGGTAATTTGAGTGAATGGTCGTCTGTATTGGATAACCGGTATTTTCATCGCGAAAATGCACGTTGTATGTTCCGGCCTGGGTATCCGTGCCTAGCATGTAGGTTTTGGCTCTCGGGTCCTGGCTGAGTATCCAGGTCGCGGTCCAACCGGGTAAAGGCGCAATATCACCATGTTCACGTGCACCACCACCGGGCATGTAGGGATCGATTAAACCAAATTCCATTAAATCGCTGTTTTGATTATAGAGTGCTAACCAATCATTGAGTCGGAAGTTGGGTACGGTCACGTTTGGGTCGTAAGTTGGGATTGCGCGGGTTAATTCAAAATAAGGTTTGTCATGGGCGATATGCACTTGTGGGTCATTTCCCCACCAGAAGACTCGGCGCCAACGCCCCTGACGATAATGGGGTACAGAGTTCTGAGAGAATACGGTGCCTTTACCTTGAACCGACACTGAAGCGTCATAATTAAAACGCTGTGCATTTGCTACCAATACATTCGTGTTTTCAACGGTGACCGACACCCGAACTCGATCGAGGCCATCGAAAGCTCGGATAGCAAAGCGTGCAGTTAGATGGGGGTGGGGTGTGCCACCACTTGTTTTCACCGGTCCATTTACCAGCCATTCACTTGTTAGTGAGCCACTTAGCCAGTCCGATGAAGTACTGTTTTGTAATAAGTCACGTGCGGATGCTGTGTAAACCGTTCCACCAATAGTCAAACTTACAGTGGAATCAAAGTTAGTTGCCAGCAGTTGCTGTAATGAAATCGTAGCACCGCCGAGAGGAGTGGATTTCTGGAAAAGGGTAACCGGTACGGTGGCACCATTTGCAAGGCTGGGTAATTGCGCGGTCAGTACCGCATGGCGCAATGAGCCATCCGGATGGACTGTTTTACTATCGACCTGTAATGGAATTTCGGTCGAGTCAGCAAGTTTTGCACCTAATGTTGCACCACTGGGTACATCACCAGCGACAAAAACGTGCCCAATGGTTACTGGAACATTCGTCTGATTTACACCTGCTTGATTCGTTACTGTAACTTGTACAATGTCGGCTAATGCCGCACCTGAGAAACAGGCAAATAAAACAGACGCAAGCGCAACACTTAAATATCTTTTCAAAAAACTAACGCGTACCACGATACTCTCCTTATTATTTCTTAAAGCTAGCTTGCTGATAAGGAGCTACTCTAGTTTGTCTTATGCGATATAAAGCTATCGATGCCAGTAATAACAGGGCAAGGATGTCTAATGAACCACTACCAACATCATTGTTGTTATTGATAGAGCCACCGGGAGTACCACCACCAGAGCCGTTACCGGAACCTCCGCCGCCTGAGCCACCGCCTGCGGGTTCATCCCAGACAGTTGGATCAGTGCCTGCATTGTATTCGACCCAGTTGCTATATCCATCCTGGTCATTGTCATCATTGCCGTCCGACATCAGATCGCCAAAGTACTGTTGTTCCCAGGAATCGGGTAAACCATCCGTATCAGTATCGCCGTTTGGAGGAGGAGGCTCATTTGCACTACTCACTTGCACAGTAACATATCGGGTTGTTTGCCCGGCATTAGTTGAACAGGTCAGCGCAAAGGTGCTTGTATTAGTAAGCGTCTTTGTCGCAGTACTGTTGGCGGATATATTATCGGACCAGTCACCAGATGCAGTACAGCTATCTGCATTACTTGTCCAAGTTAGTACAGTCTGTTCACTTGGTGCAATCGCCAGTGGGTTAGCATCGAATGTAACAGAAGGTCCTACATCTGATGGAGGAAGTGTGCCGCTGTTACTAAAGCGATAGAACCAGGTGGTGTGTTGTCCGCTCTCCCAGTTGTGATACCAGAAGCCTTTGTTGATAGGATCATAACGAAACCGACCCCACACGCTATAACCACTAACAGGTGGGCGAACAGCAGGGCTATATTGAGTCCAGCTATTGTTATTTGGATTGTAGGCCCAGATGTTGCCTCTTTTATATACAAGTAGCACGTCGTTGGCTTCATCGTAAGCCACACCAGGACCATGGACAGTATTCGTGCCTGGTCCAGAACCGCTTGGAGTAAGACGAGTCCAGGTACTAGTTGCTATATCAAATTTGTGCAGGACTGGATTGTTTGGATACGTTCCGCCAAAGGTATACAGGACGTTGCGTTTGGAATCATATTCCATTGTATTTTCGATTGAATACGGTGCAGGACCTGATGCGTTGATCTGGGTCCAGCGGTTGTTAACGGGGTTAAAGGTCCAGGTGTTTCCCTGAACAACAGAATACATTAAATTGTTTGTAGATGAATACGCAGATGCACCTACGCCAGCAGTGACATTGGGTGACGGATTTGAGCCATCATATAAGTATTGCCATTTACCAGTTGTGTAGTTGAATGCCCAGGTGTCATCGCACATGTCACACCAGTCTGTACCGACACCGTCTCCCCAGAAGTAACCACCCCAGACGACAGGCCCTAATCCTTCGACGTACTCCATCTGATCGTAAGAGTGTCGTGACATTGGATTGGCATTTTGAATTGATTCACCGGCGGGTTTGAATAACGCACCAGGGTAATTGTTATTGTCGTAATTATTATAGGCGCCCTGGTTGCCACTCTGTGTTGTCACTACGTCAGGGGCATACACTTCTTGCCAGTTGAGTGTTGCAATATCAAGACACCATACTTCATTGCCCGAGTAATCCCAGTGACCACCACCGAAGAGACAAAACTGATGGTTCTGTGTGTCGTACCAGCCGCCTGAGTAAGACATGATATTTGCAGGAGAGGTTACGCTGCCCTGGTCAATTTTTACCCAGGTATTGTCGGCGACATTAGTCAGACTAGGTGTGACAGGATGTGAATAACTTACAGCAAGGGAAATCTGGCTAACCCCAAACAGAGCAAACACCAAGAAAGTGAAAGTTATAAAACGTTGTAGTGTATCTTTGTGCATGAGCAAAACCCTTACTTTAATTAAATTGCAATTATCCCTGTAAATCCTTTATTCAAATGCTATGGCGACACATCTCGTACTGCTTTGTACAATTTGTATCTATTTTGAGAATTACATCTCAGTCTCTTTGCGCTCTCCCCAGGGTTAGTCAGTTCTGCTTTTTTCTTGAAATAGAATTTAGATGAAATCGAAAAAAAAAATCTAAGACAGTTCACATATTTGCACTTCTATACTGAATAAATCGCAAAATTTGCCTCTTAAATGTTTGTTTTGTCGAATAGTTCTTCTTTTAACGACTATAAAGCGCAGGAATAATGTGGTAATAGTTAATACCACAATAAAAAAAAGGAAAATGTTTAATCCGCTACGGACTTAAAATTGTTTTTTTGGAGAATTTTGTGTTTATAGTTGATCGAATACGCTAGCAACAAAAAGTTGAACAGGCCAGGGCGGCACGAGTGTCACTAGCACAACTTCAGGCAACAGGAACTGTGGCCAATCATTATTTGCTGGGACGCATCCGGTTAGGATAAGTAAACCCCATGTGACATTAACCAATCTTTTAGGGAGTTCGTTGGTAACGATAAAACCAGGTGGTGTGTTGGTCATTCTGCCAGCCATGAAACCAAACGCCTTTGTTGACTGGATCATAACGAAAACGTCCAAACACATAATCGTTATTTTTAGGCTGATTTTTTGTTCGATGCTGAGTCCAGCTATTCTTATTGGGGTCGTATGCCCATAGGGTCCCTTCGAGTAAGACTAACAAAACATCATTTGCGCTGTCGTAGGCAAGACCAGCATTGGGCACTGCGCCAATCACAGGTCCGGTACCTGTGGGCGAAAGTTTGGTCCAGGTGTTCGATGCAATATCGAAGCGGTGTAAGTTGGGATTGTTTGGGTAACTTCCTCCAAAGGTATAGAGCACATTGCGTTTGGAATCATATTCCATTGTCATTTCGATAGACCAGGGCGCATTACCAGAGGTGTTTACCTGGCTCCAGCGTGCACTCTCGGGATCAAATGTCCAGGTTTCAGATAGGATGAGCGCGTACAAAAGCTTATCTGTGGAAGAGTAGGCCGACGCTCCAACACCCGCGCGACGATTCGGTGATGGATTAGTTCCATTGTAGAGATATTGCCAGCTAGCCGTTGCGAAGTTAAATGCCCAGGTATCTTTACAATGTTCGCACCAGCGCGTTGTTGATCCGTCGCCCCAGGTGTAGCCGCCCCACACAACAGGACCGAGCCCTTCAACGTATTCCATCTGCTCGTAAGTATGTCTCGACATTGGATTGGCATTTTTAATCGACTCACCTGCAGGTTTGAACAAAGCACCAGGGAAACGCCGATCGTCAAAATTGTTATATGCGCCCTGATTGCCGCCGTTACTTGCTATGACGTCAGGTTTATACATTTCCTTCCAGACAAGGCTTGAAATATCAAAACACCAGACTTCATTTCCAGAATAATTCCAGTGACCACCACCAAAGATACAGAATTGATGGTTTTTTGAGTCATACCAGCCGCCGGAATAAGCCATGATGCCACGTGGAGCTTTTATCCCACCTTGATTGACCTGGATCCAGGTATTGTTTGGTACGCTCTTCAGCTTAGGAGTCGGCTGAAAGGCAGGGTTCGCAGAAATAGAGAACGATATGATAAGCCCTATTAACAGGCCCCAACGCTGCCAGAAGTTGTAGCACATGGTTTATTAGCTCAATTTGTTTATTGTGCCCTACAAGTATCAAAACTAACCCGGTATTACAAGGAGGATCGTTTAATGAAGGTGGAGCAACAGGGTAGGCGCCAACATTCTTACGTATAGATAATTAGGAGAAATTATTTTTAGCAGGATTGTAACTAAACTGTAAATTTTCCCGACGACACTTTGCTTTAAACTTACTCTATCTTGTTGAATGAACTGATACAGTCAACTCGTAAAACGGGTAGAAGCAAGCATGTTACGTATGGATTATAAAAAAATCATGACAATCAGTTGGTTAGTATTAAATGTTAATAATTTAAATTAACTTGTGGTGTTTGTTGTTGCCTAAATCATATAGCCTTTCTGTGTGAAATAAACTGACACTCATCTATATAATAATTTACAAGCAAACTGGCTGAGTATTCTATATAATGAATAGAGTGAAAAAATGGCTTTAACGTATTGTATTTATGTCATATTTTTGGATATCGAGGCATTTCATTAAGCATACTTTGTTTAATGTTTAAGCGCTAATTGCCGATATAGCCCGGGTATCAAGGCAAATGTTAATTTTTAACAGATAATTACTCGTAGAGTCAGTATAAATGGGGAAGCACTAAATTACTTAAAATAACGTGCTCGAAATCAACACCAATCAGTTGGAAGACCCGAAAAGATGAAAAGTATATTTTTAAAATTTGCACATGTAGTAATTATATCTATTAGTTTTGCGTCTATCGTGAGTTGTTCTTCAACACCGGTGTCCGATTCTGCAGTCGGCGCATCAGCTTCAGAAGAAACATCACAGTACTTAGTTGGTCCTGGAGACACACTGCAAGTATTTGTTTGGGGAAATCCAGATTTTTCCGTCACAGTGCCTGTTAGACCTGATGGTAAAATTACAACACCATTGGTTGAGGATATTTCAGCGATTGGTAAAACACCCACTCAGTTAGCGAGAGAAATTGAGCGCCGACTTTCACGGTTTATAAAGAAACCTGTTGTATCTGTCCTTGTAACTGGCTTTGTAGGAACTTCATACCAGCAAATTCGTATTATCGGAGAGGCTAGCCGTCCTCAGGCTATTCCTTATCGTAATGGTATGACGGTATTAGACGTTATGATCGCCGTGGGTGGATTAACTGAGTTTGCTGCGGGTAACAGAGCAAAAATTGTAAGAGAAGGATCTGAAGGTACAACAAAAATAGAAACGCGATTAGATGATTTATTGCAAGATGGCGATATCAGCGCGAATGTAGAAATGAAACCTGGCGACATTCTCATTATCCCGCAATCATGGTTCTAACTTGAATATCCAGCCAATTTTTTATCTTTCATAATGAATGCAGCATTTTTAAAAGTACAAACCCATGTGTGGGCGATGTGGCGCTATCATTGGCAAGCAATGATTATGGCCTGGATCATTTGTCTGATGGGGTGGTTTTTTGTCTATACCATGCCGGATAAGTATGAAGTTTGGGCGAAAGTTCACGTTGATACTCAGTCTGTTCTAAAGCCATTGTTAAGGGGATTGACGGTTGAGACTGACGTATTGGATACGGTAAGCATGATGTCACAAGCTATGCTAAGCCGAAACAGTATTGCAAAAGTTGCTCGCGATACAAATTTGCAACATCGCGCTAAAGATGAAAAAGAATTCGAATCACTGATTAAAGAGCTACAAAAAAAAATAAAGATTCGAAGAGTGGGTCATTATGAAGAAAATATTTTTTTAATTACTTTTTTTGATTCAGATCCAGTAATGGCAAAAAAAGTCGTCGATGCATTATTGGATGGCTTTGTCGAGAATACCCTTGGGCTTGGCCGGGTGGATGCTAAGTCGGCACAGGATTTTCTTGATGATCAAATTTCAGATTATGAGGCAAGGCTTGAAACAGCTGAAGCGGCCTTAAAAGAATTTAAACGCAAAAATGTCGGTTTAATGCCGGGTAAAGACATTGATTATTTCCAGAGGCTTCAGGCTGCTTTACTTGATTTAGATCAAGCGACTTTAGAGTGGCGTGAAACCCGTGATAAAGCACGTTCGTTAAGGCGGCAGCTCTCTGGTGAAGAACCAACATTTGGCTTTTCTGGAGGTAATAAATCAAACACAGTTACCCAGGCCCTTGTTGTTCGCATAAATAAACTAGAGGCGAAGCTGGATCAATTGAGGACCACTTACACGGATAGTCACCCGGATGTTGCCGCTGTTATAAAATCAATTAACGAACTTAATGCGCAGAAAGAAAATGAAATTAAGAACATGACCAGCATGGGTATCGTATCAGGTCCAGAAGAGAACCCCGTCTACCAACAATTAAAAATTGCATTGGGTTCGGCAGAAGCCGAAGCGGCATCCTTAAAAGTACGAAGGAATGAATATCAGGCGCGTGTCAATAAATTGAAAAAATCAGTTGATACAGTGCCTAAAATCGAAGCCGACTTAAAAAAGCTCAACAGAGATTACAGTGTAATAAAAGCGCAATATGAAATAATGTTAGGACGTCGTGAGTCCGCCAGACTTTCTGAGCAAGCAGAAAAAAATTCGGAAGATGTACAGTTTCGGATAATCGAAAAGCCAAGAGAGCCTTTATACCCAACTGGTCCTCACAGAATTATATTTTCAACAATTGTTTTACTTGCCGGGATAGCAGCGGGTTTGGCGTTAGCATTTTTCTTTTCGCAAATTAAACCCGTGTACATTACTGGTAGAGAGTTAGTTAAGGATACTGGATTCCCGCTACTAGGTTCAGTGTCAGTCGTTCGTACCGAGTTGGACCAAATTAATAATAAACAATCAATCAGAAGGTTCTCATTAACTGGAGTACTGTTGTTTTTCATTTATATAACTGTCGTCGTTGAATATAAGTTCGATCTTATTCTCAAAATCACTTCTACAGCAACAAGCGCAACATAGGAGCCGATTTAGTTATGAGTATTATCCAGAGATTAATGGAGAAGAAGCAGCAGGAGAAGTCTGGTCAAAACACATCACCATCGAAAAAGCACGAGCGTGGAGATAGGGCTGCCAGGCCTCGAAAGGAATTAAAAAACAGAAAGATCAAGGAGCCGATACAAAAACCGAGCATCAATACAAATAAGCCTGTATCTGGTCAAGCACGCTCCAAGCATCAAATGTTATTTGATTTTGATGACCTGGAAAAGCAGGGATTCCTGATACCTTCTTCTAGTGACTCTCAATTGGCCGAAGAATACAGGCGTATCAAGCGACCACTATTGGTAAATGCATTTGATGAAGACTCTCCTTCTATCAACAATAGCAATATTATGTTGGTTACAAGTAGTTTGCCAAATGAAGGAAAAACATTTACTGCTTTAAATCTGGCGATGAGTATTAGTATGGAGCTGGATAAAACAGTGCTACTGGTTGACGCTGATCTGCAAGTCGCTGGATTGACTAATCAGCTAGATTTAAAGGGCGCAGCTGGTTTAGCAGATGTGCTTAATCACGAGGATGTAGAACTAAGCGATATAATACACAGAACGAATGTTGAAAACTTAAGGGTCATCCCCGCAGGAAACCGTAAGCCAAATTCTGCAGAATTGCTGGCAAGTAATGATATGCAATTATTGCTGTATGATTTATCTAGTAAGTATCCGGATAGAGTTATTATTTTTGATTCCCCACCTTTATTAGCTCGAAGTGAATCAAGCTTTTTGGCAAAACAGCTGGGACAGGTTGTTGTAGTAGTAGAAGCAGAACAGACCCCGCAATCAATTGTTAAGGAAGCGTTAGAACAGCTTGAAGAGTGTGAAATAGTCAATTTGGTATTAAATAAACGTCATAATAGACCGGGTATGACATACCACGGCGGATATTATGGATACTAAATCGAGTTTATGAATTAAGTTTATGTATGTTGAACTATCACTAATATGTCTAAAAAGAATCAAAAGCCGCAATATTATGTATTAATACCCTTATTAATATCTTTTCCGATCGCTTCTTTTGCTGAGCTTCAAGTAACTCCCACGTTAGAGCTGTCAGAAATTTATACTGATAATGTAACTCCTGAGCCAAGTGGACCGGGCGATTTTATTACACGGATTGCTCCTGGGTTTAATCTCAGGGCAAGAGGCAGTAGTACGACGCTTGATATGATTTACCAGCTGGAGCATTTGATATATGCGAAAGATAGGAATAGAGACGCAACCTATCAACAATTTCAGGCAAACATGAACTCAGCATTAATTCAGGACATGTTTTTTATCGATGTTGATGCAAGTAAATTTCAATCAGTGATTGATTCACAAAGCCCAGTATTTAGCAACATCCAGATAACTGAAAACCGAACCGATGTTGAAACACTTGGCGTTAGTCCATATTTGCAGTTCCCTGTTTTTTCATTTGCGCAGAGTGAGCTGAGATATCGGTATCAATTATTGAATTATGATGATGCTGCTGTCACGGATAGTGAGACTCAACAGCTAAACTTTGTTGTGAGAAGCAACGAGCGTTCCAGACAGTTTGCATGGAGATTGGACTACGATAAAAGAGAAATCGATTTTGAAGCCTCTACCACTAGCGATTTTATTAATGAAGATGTTTTTTTAGAGCTTAGTTACCGCACTAATCCATCTTTTGCGTTAGTAGGATTAGTCGGTTATGAGGATATCGAATATGTTGATCGAGCAGCACTAAATATATCTGACTCTTATTGGGAGCTTGGTTTTATTTGGGATCTTACGCGAAGAACTATCCTGGAGTTGCGAACGGGTGATCGATATGATGACACGACATACTTTGGTCGTTTTGCAAGTCGTACACGCTATTCTAACTGGCAGCTTGCATATTCCGAGGATTTGATGATTGCTGCCGATGAACAAGTAGAAAGGGATCCCTTTCAGCCTAATCAAGGAACCGCTTCACTCACAGCGGAACCCTTTCTGGAAAAAAGGCTGGAATTTAATTATATCTATAGTAAAGGTGGTAATGGCGTCTCAATTAACGCGTATAATCTTAAGCGGAATTTTCAAGTGACCCCAGCGCTGGAAAAAACCCATGGTGGCGAGGCAAGTATCGACTGGCGAGTTTATCCCGGATTAACTTTGTCTCTGCTGGGGGCGTATCAAAGTGAGACTATTGAGCTGACAAACGGCAAAGTCATTTCTCGTGAAATTGGGTTGCGAGCAACAAGGCGAATAAGTAGTACTGCTTCAGGATATCTGGCGTATAGACATGTTGAATTTGAAGACGTGCCGACAAGTGTCACGCGCCAGGAAAATATCTTGGAAGCAACTCTGGAATTAACTTTTTGAGATATAACCAACATGTATGAATCATTCTATAAATTATCAGGCAAACCATTTCAATTGTTGCCTGATACTAATATTGTATTTCCAAGTAGTGGACATAAACGGGCACTCTCCTATATGGTCTATGGATTGGAACAGGGAGAGGGTTTTATCGTCATTACAGGAGACGTTGGCACAGGCAAAACCACTCTTATTCAGACTTTGCTCGCTGATATAAAGAAAGAAGAAATTGTCCCCATAAATATTGCTGCGGCAAACATGGATGATACTGCAATTCTCCACTCAATTACCGAGGCATTGGAGCTGGGGCTGGATGGTTCAAATAAAGTAATATTTCTGCGAGAGCTAAAAAAAGTATTTGGTGACTATCAAAAGCAAGGTAAACGAGTTGTCATTATTATTGATGAGGCGCAAACGCTTTCCTGGGAAGCTTTGGAAGAGTTGCGGATTTTGACAAACCTGGAGGCGGAAGGAAAAGCGTTATTGCAGGTATTTTTAGTGGGCCAGCCTGAATTGCGTAAAATAATCAATTCAAAAAACACCGAACAACTGCAACAGAGAATTATCGCATCGTATAACCTTGCTCACCTGACTGATTCGGAAACAAAAGAATACATACTTTATAGATTGAAAAAAGTTGGCTGGGATAATGACCCATCCATCAGCGAAGGTGTTTTTACAGAAATTTTCGAGTGGTCGGAAGGCGTTCCTCGAAAAGTAAATTTGGTTTGTGACCGATTATTCTTATATGAATTTCTGGAAGAACTGCATACCATCCAGAAGAAACATGTTGAAACCGTTATCGCAGAAATGGATGAAGAGGTTGGTAGTGAGCAAGGCTCGGGATTTGAAAAAGAAAAACCTAAAAGCAGGAAAAAAAGAACCAGGCACGGCAAAAATAATTCAGACGGTCTTGCCAAGCGTATAGAAAAGTTGGAGGAAAGCCTTGACGAGTTGGCCGAAGATTTTGAACACGAAAAGAAACTGATTAAGTTGCTTGTTAAAAATATAGACTTGTAAAAATTAATAACAACTCAAATCCGATGTGGCTCGCATTTATTTTAATGCGAAACATTTAAAACCTACCAATAAGCATATCAGCCAATGGAATACGAAATCATAAAGAAAAATAATTCATGCAATATAATAAATGCAATGACGGTTGATGTTGAAGATTATTTTCAGGTGTCGGCATTTGAAAGTGTTGTCGATAGAAAAGATTGGGATGGAATGCAACATCGAGTGTACGATAACACCAGCCGAATTCTTGATATTTTTGCGGAAAATAATACCAAGGCAACATTCTTTATGCTGGGTTGGGTCGCCGAGCGTCATCCTGAGCTTGTACATCGGATTATTCAGGATGGTCACGAGTTGGCTAGCCATGGCTATGAACATATCAGGGTAACTCGTCAAACACGTGACGAGTTCCGTCAGGACATTTCAAAGACAAAAAAAATACTTGAAGATATAAGTGGTGTAGAGATAAAAGGGTATCGTGCGGCCAGTTATTCAATAACCAATGATAATCTTTGGGCGATGGATGAGCTTGCCGATACTGGCCACAAATATAGTTCAAGCATCTATCCTATCAAGCATGATCTCTATGGTATTCCCGATGCGCCACGTTTTGCATTTCGCCATAAAGGGAGTGGTTTGTTAGAAATACCCATTACGACCTTATTATTTGCCAATAAAAAATTCCCGGCTGGCGGAGGCGGGTTTTTTCGTTTTTTCCCGTATTTTTATTCGCACTGGGTAATTAAACGGGCAAACGAAAAAGAAAAGCAATCGGCACTATTTTACTTTCATCCGTGGGAGATTGATGTAACTCAGCCACGATTCAGTAATGCACCATTAAAGTCTCGGTTCAGGCATTATTTCAATTTGGATAAAATGGAAACGCGATTAAATCGACTATTGAAAAGCTTTACATGGGGCCGTATGGACCATGTATTTCTTGATGAACAGAATTGAGCTGATGTCTAATAACACGATAACAATTACTCGCTTAACCTCGAGTTCGTATGCTGACTGGGATAACTATGTCGAGGGTAACCCTCAAGGTACTTTCTTTCACCTTAGGGGCTGGGAAACGGTCATTAAAGAGGCCTTTGGGCATGACACCTGCTACCTTATGGCGCAGCAAGATGGCAACATAGTCGGTGTAGTGCCACTTGGACATATTAAGAGTCGCCTGTTTGGTAATGCATTAGTTTCAAATCCCTTCTGTGTTTATGGCGGTGCTATTGCTGACACGCCTGAAATTCGTTCTCAGCTTGAAGTAGCCGCTGAAACAGAAGCAGTAGAGAGGGAGGTTGACTATCTTGAGTTGCGAAATATAGAAAAAACACAAAATGACTGGCCAGTTAAAGAACTGTATGTAACCTTTCGTAAAGAGATCGATCCTGACCCGGAAGTTAATCTTAAGGCCATTCCCCGACGCCAAAGAAGAATGGTTCGTCTCGGGATAAAAGCAGGTCTGGAATCAAGTATCCATGACACGGTTGACGAATTTTTTAAAATCTATTCCGCAAGCGTCAGAAATCACGGCACGCCAATTTTTCCGAAAAAATATTTTGAACTTTTAAAGAATGTCTTTGCTGAAAAATGTGAAATACGTGTTGTGAAGAAAGGGAAGAAAACAATAAGCACGGTAATGAGTTTTTATTTTCGGGATGAGGTGTTGCCGTATTATGGTGGTGGAATACCCGATGCACGTAAATATAATGCCTTTGATTTTATGTACTGGGATTTAATGCGGGCATCTTGCCAGCAGGGTGTGCGAATATTTGATTATGGACGCAGTAAGTTAGGAACAGGGCCATATAGTTTTAAAAAGAACTGGGGCTTCACACCTGAACCTTTGCAATATCAGTATCGTCTAGTGGGTTGCGAGAGCATGCCAGAAGTTAATCCGCTTAACCCAAAATACCAGCTGTTCATAAAGGTATGGAAACATTTACCATTGCCCATTGCAAATGCAGTTGGGCCTCTATTGGCACGTAGTCTTGGCTGATATGACTCCGTTACTATTTCTTGTTCATCGTATACCATTTCCTCCTAACAAAGGTGACAAGCTTCGTTCTTTTCATCTTTTGAAATCGATTTCTAAGTACTTTGATGTTTACCTGGGTGCCTTTGTCGATGAGCCACAAGACATGCAATACAAGGAAGAATTGAGCCAATATTGTAAAGGGATGATGCTCGTTCCATTGAATCCGAAAACAGCAAAAATCCGTAGTCTTAAAGGCTTCTTTACGGGCGAAGCATTGAGTTTGCCTTATTACCAGTCTCGTGTGCTGCGTGAATGGTCAGATAATATCGTATCGGAAGAATCGATTGAGCATGCCTTAATTTATTCATCACCAATGGCGCAATATATAAGTGGCCAGGATTCTACAATTAAGAAAAAAGTAGCAGATTTTGTCGATATCGATTCAGACAAATGGCGGCAATACAGTATGCAGCATGGATCCATTATGAAATGGATCTATCGTCGTGAAGCAGATAAATTGTTAGAGTTTGAAAAAAATATCGCCAGTGCTTTTGATGCAACTCTATTTGTATCTGATATGGAAAAGAAAGATTTTGATCAATACGCACCTGAAAGCGTCAGCAAACACGGGTTTTATAATAATGGTGTAGATTACCATTATTTTGATCCATCCCATCACTATGACAATCCTTATGAAAAAGACGTCGAAGCCATAACGTTTACTGGCGCAATGGATTATTGGGCAAATTCTGATGCGGTATGCTGGTTTGCAGATAAGATATTCCCATTAATAAAAAAATCATATCCGAATGTTCGATTTTATATTGTGGGTTCAAATCCATCTAAAGAGGTGCTGGCATTACAAAAGAGTGGTGAAATTGAGGTTACAGGCCGTGTCGAAGATATACGTTCTTACATTTATCATGCGCGTGTGATGGTTGCTCCTTTGCGAATCGCCAGAGGAATTCAGAATAAAGTTCTCGAGGCAATGGCGATGGCGAGACCGCTTGTAGCAACTAATTTAGCTCTGCAAGGGATAGAGCAGTGTGACGATTACGAGCCATTATCTGCAGATTCTTCTGAGGATTTTGCAAAGCAGTGCCTAAAGATTCTTAATGATAAGAATATGAATGCTACGCCAACGGCGCGAGACTGTGTTAGAAAACATTATGATTGGGAATCGAACCTGCAAACCATAGTGGATTTATTGAAGGCTGGTTGAACAGGGTGTCATTTTGGAATCTTACCGTTGGTTTTTGGTGATGAACTATAATTATTTAAGAGTTTTATTTCATATGATCCGTAATTGCAACGATATAGAACGCGGATCGAAGTATCAATGAGCATTAACCGCTTACCCGTAATTGCCCATGTCATCCACAGACTTAATGTGGGTGGTCTGGAAAATGGTCTGGTTAATCTAATTAACAATTTACCAGCCGACAAATATCGCCACACAATTATCTGTTTGACTGAGTCTACTGATTTTTCACAACGCATCCAACGTGATGATGTAGAAATATATGAATTGCATAAACGCTCTGGTAATGATGTTAAACTATATTTTAAATTGTGGAAGTTGCTGAGAAAATTAAGACCGCAGATAGTGCATACTCGAAATCTATCTGCGTTAGAGGCGACAGTGGTAGCAGCGCTTGCCAGAGTGCCAATAAGAATACACGGTGAGCATGGCAGGGATATTTATGATCTGGATGGAGCTAATAAAAAATATCAACTCCTGCGAAGGATATGTTCGCCGTTTATTAATAAATTCATTACCATGTCAAAAGATCTTGAGAACTGGCTTATCAAGGAAGTCGGTATTTCGGAAAATAAAGTTGTGCAACTTTATAACGGTGTAGACACTCATCTTTTTCAAACCACTGTTAAGGATGGGGTCGCCGATTCTTTGTTGCCACAAGGTTTTGCAAATAAGGATTCGATTATAGTTGGTACTGTCGGCCGACTTGAGCCTGTAAAAGATCAGTTGACGTTGGTAAAAGCGTTCAATTTATTGCTCAAAAAAAATCCAGAATGGAGCGATCGACTGCGTCTTGTGATCCTGGGTGATGGTGTATTACGACCTGAAATCGAATCATTATTAGCCGAAGCCAATACGCGCAACCTGGTTTGGCTGGCAGGTACTCGTAACGATGTACCGAAATTGCTGCACTATCTTGATATCTTTGTGTTGCCGTCCCTTGCAGAAGGTATTTCAAACACAATTCTTGAGGCGATGGCGACATCGCTGCCCATTATAGCGACTAATGTCGGGGGGAATACCGAATTAGTAGTAAATGAATGTACCGGCAAATTGGTACCAGCGTCCGATCCTGACTCAATGGCGAAGGCAATCCTTGCATATCTTGAGCAGCCCGAAGTTCGGTCTCAGCATGGCAAAGCTGGCAGGCAACGTGTGGAGGACACTTTCAGCCTGACCGGGATGCTTGGGCGCTATGAGGTTGTCTATGATGGTCTGCTTCAGATAAGGGGTTGATATAAAAAACAATTAAAACAAGCGCTTAGCATCTATTTGGCGTTATAATGCAACATCGAAAGAAGACGAATATATGAATAATATAGGGGATATTATCTTGTGTGTGGATTAGTCGGCATTTTCCAGGTGCGCAAACCTGCCGAAATTGATCGTGAATTATTATCACGAATGAACGAGAGTCAATTTCATCGTGGTCCAGATGAAGGCGGTTTACACATTGAGCCGGGCGTGGGTTTGGGACACCGACGACTATCGATTATTGATTTAAAAAGTGGACAGCAGCCTCTGTTTAATGAAGATAACTCGGTCGTGGTGGTGTACAACGGCGAGATTTACAATTTTCCGGAATTGGCTGAAGAATTAAAGACATATGGTCATGTTTTCCGAACACATTGTGATACAGAAGTTATTGTGCATGCGTGGGAACAGTGGGGTGAGCAATGTGTTGAACATTTCCGCGGGATGTTTGCTTTTGCGCTTTGGGATCGAAATTGCAAAAAACTATTTTTAGCCCGAGACCGTTTGGGTATCAAGCCTCTCTACTATGCGGAATTGGCAAATGGGCAGGTTATATTCGCCTCTGAATTGAAGGCGTTAATGCTCCATCCAAACCTGCGGCACGAATTAGACTCGCAGGCGATTGAGGAATATTTTGCATTTGGTTATATCCCTGATCCGCGTACTATTTATCAGCAAGCCAAAAAATTACCACCGGGACATACGCTTACACTTTCAAGAGATACGGCAGTTCCCGCTCCACGTGAATACTGGGATGTACCATTTCAGGCAAATAAAACCAGCAGTGAGTCCGATGTGGCAAATGAGCTTATCGAACGATTGCGTGAAGCCGTTGATATTCGATTAGTATCGGAAGTTCCATTAGGAGCCTTTTTATCCGGCGGTGTCGATTCGAGTGCCGTAGTTGCATTAATGGCGCAGCTTAATGAAGAGAAACCAGTTAATACGTGTTCGATAGGTTTCGGTGATCCAAAATATAATGAATCTGAATTTGCGCAGATGGTTGCTGAACGCTATCAGACCAACCATCACCTGGATCAGGTTGATTCTAATGATTTTGATTTAATTGACACGCTTGCGGGATTATATGATGAGCCTTTTGCGGATAGTTCAGCGATACCAACATATCGTGTTTGTGAGTTAGCAAAAAAGCATGTAACCGTTGCCTTGTCGGGTGATGGTGGCGATGAGCAATTTGCAGGTTATAGACGGCATCGTTGGCATATGAATGAAGAAATGATTAGAGGACGAATACCGCAATTTTTGCGAGGTCCACTATTTGGTTTGATGGGTGCGGTTTACCCAAAAATGGATTGGGCACCAAAGATGTTTCGTGCAAAATCGACATTTCAGGCCTTAGCAAAAGACAGTGTTGGGGCATACATGCATAGTATGTCAATTGTGTATGATGATCTGCGAAAACCACTATTCTCAAAAAACATGGAAAAGCAGCTGAATGGGTATCATGCCGAAGAAGTATTTCGCCATCACCTTAATCGCGCACCTACAGACGATCCCTTGTCGCTTGTTCAATACCTTGATATGAAAACATATTTACCCGGCGATATCCTGACAAAAGTTGATCGAGCAAGTATGGCTCATTCGCTTGAGGTTCGTGTACCTATCCTGGATCATAAGTTTGTTGAATGGACGTCTGGGATAGCGCCCGATCTAAATCTTAAAGGAAATGAAGGTAAATATATTTTCAAAAAATCACTTGAATCACATTTACCGAAAGACATTTTATACCGAAGCAAAATGGGATTTGCTGTCCCTTTGGGGAGCTGGTTTAAAGGTCCTTTACGAGACCGTGTCCAGCAAGCGCTGAATAGCGAACAATTGGCAGACACTCAATTATTTGATATGTCATTCATTAAAAAATTGGTTAATGATCATCAGTCAGGTAAGCGAGAGCATAGCGCCGCATTATGGTCACTCTTAATGTTCGAGTCCTTCTTGCGGCAGTAATAATAATTAATTAGCTTGTTACGAAGAAAATATGAAAGTACTGACTTTTACAACCTTATACCCCAATGATGAGCAGAAAAGCCACGGGATTTTCGTCGAAAATAGAATTCGACACTTGGTAGCAAATAGTAGTGTAATAACTATAGTTGTTGCACCTGTTCCATGGTTCCCATTCAAAAGTGAAATATTTGGGCGATATTCAAAGCTATCAAGAGTGCCACGAATGGAAGAGAGATTTGGAATACAAATATTTCATCCTCGCTATCTATTAATACCTAAAATAGGTATGTCCCTGGCGCCACTTACTTTAGCGTTGTCAGTTATGAGAACAGTCAAGAGAATTAAAGCAAACCACCAATTTGAAATGATTGATGCGCATTATTTTTACCCGGATGGCGTAGCCGCCGTTATATTGGGGAAATTATTTAAAAAACCTGTTGTCATAACAGCCAGGGGAACAGACCTTAATTTGATTCCCAAGTATGCTGCTCCACGTAGAATGATAAAGTGGGCCGCTAAATATTCGGTGGCTATGATCACAGTTTGTCAGGCGCTGAAAGATTCGCTGACGAAACTTGGTGTAGACGAAGATAAGGTAAACGTTTTGCGAAACGGGGTTGATCTTGAAAAGTTTTCACCGCCCACTGATCGTGATTCTCTGAGGCTTAAGTTTAATATTAAGACAAGGGCCTTATTGTCTGTTGGTCTTTTAATAACACGGAAGGGCCACGATTTAGTGATAAAAGCGCTTCCTGATATTCCCGATACAATTTTATTTATCGCCGGAGATGGACCAGAAAAGTCTAATCTTGTGCGGTTAGTAAAAGAAATGGACCTCGAAAAAAGAGTGATATTTTTAGGTGAGATATCACATGATCAGTTATGCGAATATTATGGTGCAGTTGATGCGTTAATTCTTGCATCAAGTAGAGAAGGTTGGGCAAATGTTTTGCTTGAATCCATGGCAAGTGGAACTCCAGTCGTCGCTACAAATGTGTGGGGGACGCCTGAAGTTGTCGCTTGTGAAGAAGCGGGCGTCCTAGTTGAAAGGAATGTGAAATCAATTGCAAAGGGTATTCAATCATTGCTGGATAATTACCCCGACCGTAAAAAAACGCGTAGTTACGCAGAACAGTTTAGCTGGGATGCAACAACTGAGGGGCAGGTGAACTTGTTCAATCAAATAATAAACAACGAAATATAATGAAAATTTTATATCACCATCGTATTGCCTCTAAAGACGGTCAATATGTGCATATTGAGGAGATGCTCAAGTCATTCAGAAAGCATGGGCATGAGGTTGTTGTTGTGGGTCCCTCAGCTGTCGAAAAGGATGATTTTGGTTCTGAAGGTGGAGTTGTCTCTTTACTTAAACAGTATATCCCAAAGTTTCTCTATGAGATTGTTGAGTTTGGCTATGCGCTGCTTGTGTTTATCAAGTTGTTTAAAGCAGTTAAGCAATTCAAGCCAGATTTCATCTATGAACGCTATAATATATACATGCCAGCCGGCATATGGATTAAGAAACTATTTAAGTTACAACTAATACTTGAAGTTAATTCGCCTTTGTTTGATGAGCGTAGTAAGTTTGATGGGATGTCGTTAACCTGGCTTGCGCGCTGGACAGAACGTTATACATGGAATAATGCTGATCATGTATTGCCCGTAACTCAGGTATTAGCAGAAAGAATCAAGCGTGAAGGTGTTGCAGAAAAATGTATGACCGTTATCCCTAACGGGATTGACCCAGGCAAGTTTTATAATCATATGGGCACTGACGAAGCCAAAACCAAATTAGGTATATCAGGGAAACTAGTCCTTGGCTTTACCGGTTTTATGCGTGAATGGCATGGTCTTGAAGGAGTGCTGGATCTACTGGTTGGAGAGGGAAACGAAAACAGATTTCTATTGTTAGTAGGGGATGGGCCAGCAAAAAAGAATATTCATAAACGTGCACAAGAGCTGGGGATTGCTGATAGGGTGTTGATAACTGGTGTGGTTGATCGCGATAAAATAGCAGACTATGTTTCAGCATTTGATATAGCCTTGCAGCCAGATGTTGTAGACTACGCATCTCCTTTAAAGCTGTTTGAATATCTTGCTCTAGGACGGGCAATAGTGGCCCCAGAGAAAAACAACATATTGGAAGTGTTAACAGACAGAGAAGATGCGCTACTCTTTGAGCCAGATAATAAACAAGCGTTCGTATCAGCAATAGAAGAATTATGTGTTAATACAGGGCTGAGGAATAAGGTGGCCAGGAATGCAAAAAAATTAATTACGACTAAAAAATTTCTTTGGGATAATAATGCTAGCAGGGTTATTGATATCGTTGCCGACAGAAGTAATCTATAGATAACAAGCTTTAAATATGCATCAATTATTTTTCACCGCTTTCATTGAGTTGGGTTTATGTAAACGCATCACTTGAAAGATGATATAGACTAGACAGCCAGGGCGTTACCATGAAAAAGTTTAATGCAGTATCAATATTTATATGTATTCTATCTATGTGTCTGCACTCAGAAATAATGGCCGAACAGCCGGCGTATTTAACAAATCTTAGTAACGGATTTGGCCCATTTGATTATACTAATCCAGCCACATGGAAACATATTGACGTAGTAGAAAAATATCATTTCGACGAAGGCGTAAAAACATTTCGCCGTGGCCTGAATGGTTCAGTGTGGAGTGATATTACATATACATTAAGGGCATTTCCAAACCACCATCCCGCCCTGGATGCTATGTCGAGGTTGCTTGAGCAAAAAGACTCGGCCATGAGCTACGAGAAAAGATCGAAGCTATTTTATTTGATGCCAAAGAGCGTTACCGCAGATGCTTATTTTGAAAAGGCTATTAAGTTCGCCCCAACAGATCCAATGACGCATTTACTTTTTGGCATCCATCTACATAAACAAAAAAAATATAAGTCAGCTTTAAAGCAATATAAAGCTGCAGAAAATCTGGGTCTATTATCGGCAGATTTATTTTATAATCTTGGCCTGGTTTATATAGAGCTTGGTGAGACAGACAATGCATTGAAAAGTGCTAAGAAAGCATATGGGTTAGGCCACCCATTAATGGGGTTAAAAAAGAAGTTGACTAAACTGGGCGCATGGAAAAAGTAACATTTTCTTGCAATCAAGCTAGTAGGCTTGGATGAAGTTGCCAGTTTTGTATTTGCATAACAAATTAATAAACGCGCTTTTATGCACGAATTAATGAGGATTAAAATGAGTAGTATTTGTGGCTGGCATAAAGGCTTGACCGGTTTAGAGAACGGCAATCATGTGCGTGATTGTTTGAAGGATGCGATTAAGTCTGATTTTGGTGCGGCTGATATAAAAATATATGGTGCTGGCAATAGCTCACTTGCAATCGCGCATGGTAAAAATGTATATGAATACTCTGATGGGAAATATGATGTCGTACTACACGGTCAGGAAGGCGTAAATGTCGCGTCTGACATGCAATCTGAACCATTAAGTTTATTGCGAAACTTTGTTGAAAGGTATTCGAAGGAAGGAGTTGCTGCATTAAAGGCACTAAAAGGTGCGTTCACGGTAATATTGATAGATAAAACATCAGGGGAAACGCTGGTCGCAGTCGACAGGATGGGGGTGCATTCAATTAGTTACACGACCACTGATGATGGCATACTCTATGCGTCATCTAATTCAATGTATAAGTCCTTCCCGAATAGTGATGCTGAGATAAATAATCAGGCTATTTATAATTACATGTATTTTCATGTGATACCAGGGACAGAGACAATTTACAAAAGTGTAAAACGATTGAGTCCAGGCGAATATCTTCATATTCGCAATAATAAAGCAGAAATAAAACCCTATTGGGAAATTGAATACAGTGAAGATAAAACCAGGAACATAAAAGACTGCAAAGAAGAGCTGTTTTCTTTGTTTGAGAAAAGCATCAACGAATACGTTGGTGACAATAATGTGGGAGCTTTTCTGAGCGGCGGGATAGATAGTTCGACAATAGTTGGCTTTCTCAGCAATGCAACGAAAGAATCGGTCAAAACGTTCACGATCGGTTTTGACGAAGAAGGGTATGATGAGTCGTATTATGCAAATATCGTGGTGAACCGCTTCAAAACAATGCATCACACCTACTGCGTCACCCCAGATGACGTATTAAAGGCCATACCCAAAATTGCAGCAGAATACGATCAGCCGTTCGGTAATTCATCGGCTGTACCTGCTTATTATTGTGCGAAAATGGCCAAAGAAAAGGGTGTTTCAACCTTGCTGGCTGGTGATGGTGGCGACGAATTGTTTGGTGGAAACGAGCGTTATGCCAAGCAATATATTTTTAGTCTTTACGATAAGATTCCTGGCGCAATTAAAAACACTTTAATTGAACCATTATTAAAGCCTGTGTCTTCGGATAGTAAGATTTTCCCGTTGCGGAAAGCTAAAAGTTATGTGGAGCAGGCCAGCGTACCAATGCCTGGACGACTTGATACATACAATTTGCTTGAAAGTTTTGGGGTTGGGAATGTGTTCGAGCAAGACTTTTTATCAGATGTTGATGCCAATCACCCCCATAAAATGCAGGGTGTGTTTTATAATAATGTTAAGGCAGACGGAATGTTGAATCGTATGCTTGCTCTGGATTTAAAATATGCGATTGCGGATAATGATCTGCCGAAAGTAACATATATGTGTAATGCCGCAGGAGTAGATGTAGCTTTCCCTTTTCTTAATGATAGTATCGTAGAGTTTTCAACACGATTGCCTGAGACTTATAAAGTAAAAAGAACAAAGCTACGTTATTTTTTAAAGGAAGCGCTTACGGGATTCTTGCCCGAAGAAACTATCAACAAACCTAAACAGGGCTTCGGGCAGCCATTCGGTGTATGGATAAACGAGCATTCCGCTTTGAAAGAGTTTGTTTTTGATTCGCTGAATAATCTAAAAAACAGGAATGTAGTAAAAAGCGATTTTATAGATAGCTTGCTGGGTGAGTATCTGGGCATTCATCCCCATTATTACGGTAATATGGTATGGGTTACATTAATGCTTGAACAATGGTTTCAGCAGCATTCAGAATAATATCTATTTATTTATTTTCTGAACTGGCAATTTTTAGGTGATTCATTCCACCGCACGAATCGCGCCAATGAAACCGGACGCATATGGCTCTGGTAGCCACCATGTAGTATTTATTGCTGAAGCAAAGCCATGCCATACACGCTGAATAGTATAATCCTGGTTTCTACAACAGCATGACGTAGTACCACAGACCATTTTCAATATCGATGTTAGAAGTTGTAGTGAGTGCCTGTGTGCGTGCTATGACGGAGATCGCCTGTCTTGAAGATCAAGTGTTGATCAAGACAGACGACTTTTTCATATCCCAAACCAAATTACTACGGCCGCACCGCCCAAACCTGCCAGCCTGCTCCATCGTTAAAGTTATCGGTGACGATGAACACGCTATGCTGTGGATCGTAGATAAATCGACCATACGTGTGGTTCTGTACCGACAGACCACCGCTAGCGACCAACACGTTACCCTGCGACATGTTCCACAGGTTGCCACCGTAGTAGGCGTATAGCTCGTCGTTCGGGCCAACCGCAACGGCCGTCATGTTGTTGTTGCCAGGGATATTGCCCTGATTAGTCCAGGTGTCGCTTGCAATGTCGTAGGTTGACCACGAGCCGACGTCGTAACCACCACCAGCATGAATCTGTCCCGGCGTGGCCTCTATCCAACCCTCGGAGTTCCAATTGTCCACGTATGTGACAAACTGCCACGTATCGGCCTGCGTGTCGTAACGGTAAAGTGCCCAGCTCGACAGAACCCAATGAATGTCAGGATTTTCGACGTCTGCGACGGCTGCCAGGTTCCCAGTTAAGTAGTATGGAAAATCCTGGATGTCCGTTGTCTGTACAGACCAAACACCGTTTTCGTATCGGGCCGCGACGTTTTCACGCGTCGGCCACACGACGGGTTGCGTATAAGGCAGGTCGTAAACATGCTCGCCGGCGTAGTTGATAAACCCGGTTGATGTGCATGCAGTCTGGTCATAGGTATGGTGAGAGATACGACTCAATATCCCATTACGATCGACCATCCCATTACCGATGTAATTAGCATTTTGTTCATCAGCGATCGGTACGAAATCCCAGTCTGACACGCCAAGGTAATCGGAGGTTGACTGAAATTCTTCCCAGAATCCAACGGTTGAAAACATCGACACATCAAGTACGGCAACTGCATCATTATAGCTATTCGCGTGACCACCACCGATGATATACCAACGCCCGTTGCAGAAGACGCCACCTGAATAAGCATTCGCGTTTTCGTGAATCTGTAGCGACGTTTCTGGTGCGACTTGCGTCCAACTATTGCCGACTGACAACAGCACAGGATCACTACCTATGGGTGGGTCTGGTGGGATGGGCGGGTCGGAAGGCTTCGAGTCGTATGCCAACCGCACCGCTTCGAACACATCGTAAGCGGCTCGTAGTGTAGTAAGTTCGTCTGCCAACTCGGCCGGCGTGTCTGACTCAAGAAGTGTCAGCGCATTCTCGATCGCCTGGCTATCGTCATCTCGCCAGTCACCATCAGCTGCATAAGAAGACCACGGCAGAAACAAAATAAAAACTATGATGATCGATGCGATGCTGAATCTTTCTTTCATATAGTATTCACAGAGGGACAGTTTCATAGCACACCTCCTGTTAAGAAACATCTTTATTACATTCTTAAAGGATTGAAATATAATTTCTATGCCACAATTACTTTTTGGAAGTGAGTTATTACCAATATTATTTTCTAGAAAGATGTTGATGAGTGAATAAGCTGATCACTTAATACATGTAGATAGGGTCTAACCATTTTAATTTTACGACATGCGGTATTTAATGTTATGACTAAATACTATGCGCACTGATCTTACAGAAAGGTTACAGTTCCAAAAGAAGAAACTTAAAAAAATGAAAAGATACAAAGTAATTGATCTGCATCAATAAGAAAATCATCATGAGTTAAATCATTTCAAAACAGGTGATTGACATAGATCATTTACTTTGTGGTTCTTTAATTCTTTCTGGTTTAAGAAGAGGGTTGTCTTTGCATAGCAGGAAAGCCTGAGCGGTGAACAGTTGTGATTGGTTTCGACTTGGTCGATCATGCTCGATTTCGAGAGAACGATCAGATGCCCCGTGCTGTTAAGTGATATGGGATTATTGTAGTTGCCTTACTCAGTAAAGATTTGTGCTAATACCTGTTGAAGTGAGCACGGCTGGTTTGCCTGCAGATTATGTAGTGATAATTTGGAGGTTGCGGTTAACGGCGTAATGGGTAGTATTTTTGAGTTAGGCAATATGCAGGCTTTAGCTGATTTAATCATTCTGATATTAGTGTTGATGCTAGATAATAGAGGAAGATGTTGGGGGAGGAGGGGCAAGAAAAGTTTGAGGCATGGTTTGCATTTGACGGAATGGTGTGGCGATACGGAAATCCGTACGAGCTTTATCATTATTACTAACCTCCTAATATTTGTTCTGGTAACTTTTTAAATGCATTTTGATAAAGGCGAAGCATAAATCGAGCAGGTGTTTTATCCCACGGCGTAAATCGCGGTAATTGAAATCGATCGCATGCGGCATTGCCAGCTCCCCACGCAGTGCTTACAGCAGATGTAAAGCCGAGTTGCTTTAATAATTTGACATGTTCGTCACTATAATCCTGGTTTGGCCGGCCATTCGGATATGCAAACACACTCAGTTTATCTTTAATAATGCCCTCAATGTGATCTTTATTCTCCATGATTTCACTATGGGCGGTCTTAAGATCGATTTGCTGAAGTATCGGGTGAGATACGGTGTGACCTCCGACCTCCATTCCAGAATCATATAGTTGTTTTATTTGTTCGGCGTTCATCATCAGATTGTCCGGCAATTCAGACTGAGAAAGTTCTACGATCTGGTTTACCTGATCCAGTCGTTCCTGAAAGGGGATATATTTTAAACTGTTGATGATATGGTTTGCAGCTTTGCATCTATCTTCGGTAGTGCTCAATATGTAATTTCCCAGCCCAATCATACCTAAGTCAAGACTGTCTTTCTTTGTGTTACGCATTGACTCAATAATTATATCATTCCACATGATCCCGCTATCAATGAAGCCGGAGGTTAGAAAAAAAGTAGCTGTAAGTGAGTGACGTTTAAGTATATCAACCCCTATAGTCAGGTTGTCTGTATAGCCATCATCAAAAGTGATGCAGGCAGATCGTGGTGGCAGGCTGCCTTTGTAGAGCCTGTCTATAGCTTCAGTTAGTGGGAATACATTGAAGTGGCTGGATAAAATCTGCATTTGCTGTTCAAACATTTGCGCCGTTGGTTCCCCTGGCCTAAAAGGGTCATGTTCGGTCATGATGCTGTGATAAATAAGGATAGTCAGTTTTGCATTATCACCGCCACGCAAACAAAAAGTCCCTAACGGATTCAGTAATGGTAAGAGCTTACTCATTGTTCGCGTCGACTTATTCATTTTTATCCGGGTAATTTTTTGTGTCGCACTTTACGTGTTGGTTTAGTGTCGGCATCGGTATCAACGTCAGTATTTTCTTCGCTAAGTGTGTCGTTTACGATTTTTCTTATAATGATTTGCATGGCGATGAGGTGGTAATATAAATCGAAATAGGCAAGCCCCAGGAATGCACCGCCCACTGCATAGCCAATCATACTTGCTTGCACCATTGACGCCAGAATATAGGCCCATTGTAGTTCCGGTATCCCTTTTGTAGTGCGAATAGTCGAACTTCCGATCTTAAGTGTTACTATGCCTAACAACAGGAATATTAATAATCCAACATAGCCATGTTCTGCGAGTACTTCAAAATAGATGCTGTGTGCATCATGATGGTCATGTGGAACCGGGGCATAAATCTGAAACAGATCTTTTGAAAACGTATCAAAGCCGCCACCGACTATGGGATATTCATTTGCGAGGTTGGCCGCAAAGTACCAGGAATTGATTCGTCCCATTGCTGAGGCATCTTCGTCGTAAGTCTGTATGGTGCCCATTCTTTCAGACCACTTGTCGGGTATGAAGGATAAAAGACTCACCGCCAGAATAACTATTACAGATCCGATTAGAAGTTTCTTTTTGCTACGCAAAAATAACAGGAAACCCATCGCTGATATGGAAAGAAAAGCGCCCCGTGAGTATGAGCCGATAACTGAAACAGTCACAAGAAGCATACATGCTAATAATATAAGACGAATTTTTTTATTTTTTGTTGTAGAGTAAAGGTAATACATCAAGGGGAAGATCATAACCAGGGCAAATGCTATTTCATTGTTCCCTGCAATATGTGTATCGGCCGGGCCCCAGACCAGGTAATTCCCTCCTGTCAACAATGTAAACATCCCACCCTTAACACCGTAAAATCCGATAGAAACGACTATCACCCAGACCAGGGCATTTAATTTTTTTACATCATTAATGGTCAACAACGTTATTAGTACTAAAACCTGAATCTTCATGGTTCGTTCCCATTCCCAAACGCTGTGACTGGGATCGATGGCAGTATAAGTCGTTATGCTCATCCAGATCAGCCATATTAACCAAACGACTGTAGCGCTGCTCCAGGGAATTTTTTTTGGTTCACGGGAAAATATCAGGCTAATAATCGTCGTGATAGCAACGATTTGAGAGAAAGGAAAATTGTAGGCAAAGCCCCATGATAATCGATGGGGGTTTAGGTATCCGAGGACAGACCAAACAAGTACGCCTATATAGGTGCGCTTTAATATGAAGGGTATACTGCCGAAAACGGCAATTGCTATTATAAGATCTCGCATTGTTATTCAGTGCTGGGTTTTAAATGCTCTTATGATGTTGAACGCGGTATGCTAAGACGGCTTTAACAAAAAATCAGGTCATATTCTAAGTTCTAATCATATGGTTGTTTGGTTGTCTCATTTGCCCGCAAATTATATAACAATTTGATAGGTTTTTGATAGAGAATATCATTGGTGCTAACGATGTGATCCACGTAATTTTAGTAAAAAGCCTGCAATTAAACCTGTGATTGCACCATATAAATGCGAATTAACTATTACCGGTGCATGTGTCATTTTTTCGGAACCTGGCAATGGGCCCATAAATTGTTCGTACAAAAGCTTTATGCATAACAGGGTTGCTAGCAGCAACTGCATCTTTGGCTCACTTTTAAATGTCAGAACAATACCTGCAGCAAAAAGGCCATGTAGCGCACCGGATAAACCTACGTAAAATTTTAATTGTGGTTCTAGTAGTAATAACCACGCACATGTACCTATTGAGGTAAGAAGTAAGACGAAAATAAGTTCGTATTGCCTTTGCCTGTTTTCTGCATATATAAACCATAACAGCCACAGGCCGAGCATATTAACCGTCCAGTGACCCAACCCGGCGTGCGTAAGGTTGCCAGTCAGAATTCGCCAAACCTCTCCGTGTAAAATAGCATCCCGCTCATATCGTAATAAACTATGTAACACAGCGAAATTTGCGGAGAAAAAGTAAGATATACAGGTAATCAGCGCCGGCGCTAAAAATCTTGAAATTTGTTGCATATTGAGTATTAGGATTAGGCCAGAATTTGTATTTGAGTATAGTATAGTGCGATTTCTTTGCTGCGGGTATTAAGTTAATACTCTGATGTTCTGAATGCTCATACATATGGTGCATATGCGCTACATAATTGCTAAGACTGCTTGCGTCGTTACACCCTGGAGCGGGAGCATGGGATGTGCGCGAGACGCCCGGTAAATCCCTGTTCTCACCGTGCCACCGAATAGGGCCCAACATAGCAGCAAAGGCTTCTAACCCCATGAAAAATGAAACAAATAACGTACAATAGGTACCTATAATAATACTCTTCATGTACCATACTTCCCGTGGCGACAATACCGTATTAGGCATTGCCTTCAGATGGCGAAAAAATAACAATTTTTTAACAATAAATTCAGTCGACGAGTACCCTGATCGTGAGCGAGTTACTACACCAACTTATCAGCATTAGTGCTGAAAAATACCCTTCACGTGCGGCAATACAATTCCGTGATCAGGTATTGTCATATTCTGAACTGAATACCGCGGTTAGCGAAATGGCCAACGCCCTGTCCAGTCTTGGCCTGACACGTCAGGAGCGTGTTGCGGTATATCTTCCAAAACGTACTGAGAGTGTTATCTCATTTTTTGCCAGCACGCTTGCTGGTGGTGTTATGGTGCCTGTAAACCCCGTGTTAAAAGCACCACAAGTCGGGCATATTTTACGTGATTGTAATGCACGTATATTGATTACTATGCGTAGTCGCTTAGCCGGACTTGTCGATGTTCTCTCTGAATGCCATGATCTGGACCATATCATCCTGATTGATGGCGATGAGGATGAATCTGAAGCACAAACTCATTACCGTGTACTTAGCTGGCAGGAACTTAACGGCAGTGCATCAGAAAGAGCACTGCCTTCCACCATTGATGCGGATATGGCTGCCATCCTGTATACCTCTGGGAGTACAGGCAAACCCAAAGGCGTCGTGCTATCTCATCGCAATATGGTGGCGGGCGCAAAAAGTGTTTCGACCTATCTGGAAAATACACACCATGACCGACTGCTGGCGGTTCTACCATTTAGTTTTGATTACGGTTTTAGTCAGTTAACGACGGCATTCAACGTGGGTGCATGTGCGGTTTTGATGGATTACCTGCTACCACGTGATGTCATCAAAGCGATTACAAAATTCGAGATTACTGGTTTAGCTGCTGTCCCGCCCTTGTGGGTACAACTCGGTCAGCTTGAGTGGCCAGAGGAGACACAAGGAACGCTTCGTTACATCACTAACTCGGGGGGTGCTATGCCGGTAAAGACACTGCAGGCCCTTCGTGAGGCTTTACCGGCCACACAACCTTATCTCATGTATGGCCTGACAGAGGCCTTTCGTTCCACGTATTTACCTCCAGGCGAACTTGATAAACGTCCTGCTTCAATGGGCAAGGCCATTCCAAACGCAGAAGTCATGGTGGTGCGGGAAGATGGGTCAAACTGTGCTCCAGGCGAGCCGGGTGAACTGGTTCATCGAGGTGCTCTGGTTGCAATGGGATACTGGAATGATCCAGAAAGGACGGCCGAACGTTTCCGCCCGGCGCCGGGACAACCTGATGGAATACCAACTCACGAAATATCGGTGTGGTCAGGGGATACGGTTAAAATGGATGAGGATGGTTTCCTTTACTTTGTGGGACGCAAGGATGACATGATCAAGACCTCGGGTTATAGAATAAGCCCAACAGAGGTTGAAGAAGTTATCTACACCTCCGGTAAAGTCGGAGAAGCAGTTGCATTGGGTATTCCTCACCCGATCCTGGGACAAGCCATTGTTGTTGTTGCCACATCAAAAAATGATGAATCGCTTGACGTGGATTCCATTCTGATGGCTTGCAAAAAGGAATTAGCAAATTTCATGGTGCCAACTGTAATCGAGCAACGTAAAAGCCTGCCGAGAAACCCAAATGGTAAAATTGATCGCAAGGCGCTTTTTAGTGACTATGAACAGATGTTCGAAGGGGAACAATGAGTAATCAAGTGAAATCAAAACCTGTACATGCCCCGATGGATCAGTTTACGAGCACTAATGGAGAACTTCAGGTTGGTGGTTTTAGTGTATCTGAGCTGGCAGAACGTGTCGGTCAAACTCCTTTTTACGCCTACGATAAAAAACTGATAACGGAGCGTGTTCAATATCTTCGTGAAAATTTGCCCGAAGATCTTCACTTACACTACGCGATCAAGGCCAACCCGATGCCAGAAGTTGTACAGCATCTTGCCTCTCTGGTCGATGGTTTTGATCTTGCTTCTGCGGGTGAAATGAGAGTTGCCCTGCAAACTGATATGCCTGTTCAACATATTAGTTTTGCCGGTCCTGGGAAAACAGACTCGGAGCTACGGGAAGCTGTACAGGCCGGTGTTGTCATCAACATGGAATCACAGGGCGAGATGCGACGTATTGCCCAAATTGCGGATGAAGTTGGCATTACCCCTAAGGTAGCAATACGCGTTAACCCTGACTATGAATTAAAATCGTCGGGTATGAGAATGGGGGGCGGACCCAAACAGTTTGGAATTGATGCAGAGCTCGTTCCTGAGACATTAAACGAACTTAAAACACTGAACCTTGCATTCCACGGTTTTCATATTTTCTGGGGTTCACAAAACCTCAATGAAGAAGCCATCATCGAAGCGCATGAGAAGACCTTTGATCTGGCAATACGACTGAATGAACATACACCCAGCCCGGTTAAACTGCTTAATATCGGCGGTGGACTTGGCATACCGTATTTTCCTGGCGAAAAACGCCTTGACCTTACGCCTATCAAAGAGAATTTAGTAAGACTATTGCCAAACCTGAAAGCACAACTTCCCGAAGCGGAAATAGTTACCGAGCTAGGTCGCTTTATTATCGGTGAAGCGGGTGTCTATATCTGTAAAGTCATCGATAAAAAAGTGTCACGTGGTGAAACCTTCCTGATAACGGATGGTGGCCTACATCATCATCTCGCTGCATCTGGCAATTTTGGCCAGGTTATTCGTAAGAACTATCCCGTCGCTATTGCAAACCACATGGGTGGAACTGAGCTTGAGAAAGTAAACGTTGTTGGGCCGCTCTGTACGCCACTTGACATACTCGGGAATAAAATGGAGCTACCAAAAGCGGACATAGGCGACCTGGTCGTGGTGTATCAGTCCGGGGCATATGGCTTAACTGCAAGCCCCCAGGGGTTCTTGAGCCACCCGCATGTAAAAGAAATACTTGTCTAAATATTGCTCAGCCATAACTTATTGATTTATAATCGTTATTACATTGTGCCTTATTAGATGAGCCGTATATGTTATATTAACACTCTATTATATGGTGGTTGGTTTTCACTGGCACAGTAATCCTGTCCAGCTGCGCCGCTGTTAAATTTAAAAAAAGTGAAAAGAATTCTTGGTAATAATGGGGTGCGTACAGATACGCGAAATTTCAATTAAATGCGCTGGGCTTATCAGCAGAGTAAATCGGTTAGACTATGAATACAGATACAGCAGACATATTAAAAAAATTAGAATCAATTTTCCTGGATACATTTACAGATACAGGGTATGAATTTTCCACTGAAACAACTCGAGAAGATGTTGATGAGTGGGATAGCTTAAATCATATACGCTTATTAACAGCGATTGAGTCAGAGTTTGATTTTCAGTTTGATTTAGATGAGATCGAGGATATTTCTACCGTAGCCACGATTGCTGATATTGTTAGTAACAAACTTTCCTGAGCTGGCAGCACATACAAATAAAATATAATATTCGGTTTATCTATGCACGAACTTTCATGGTTACCAGAGCCACAGGCTGACTTTAATGAAAAATGTTCCCAGTTAGGGGATGGTTCGTTAAGCATCGGCAGTCTGCGTGCTTTGGTGAACAGTAAATTATCACTCAATCAATCCAATCGACTGTTTCGTGAAATAAATAAACTGCCACCTGGAGAATTAGAGAAGATTAAGTCCGAATTTTCTCTTTTCAAGCTTGGTCTGGTTAGCAACTCAACCGTCGATTTATTTATTCCGTCATTTTTTACCTCTGCACTTCGACATGGGATTTTTATCGAAGTGATAACTGCTGACTTTGGGCAAATCATACAGGAAGCGTTAGATTCCGACTCTTTGATTAATCAATCCGGGATAGATGCTGTGTTACTGGCGCTAGACTATAGAGCTTTCCCATTTGCGGCAAACTCAGTAGCGATGGCAGCCCCCGGCCAGGGGAGTGCTGATGCGCTCGAATATTTAAGAACGATTAGAGATGGTTTTCATAAAAACTCAGGAACGGTTTGCATCTTGCAAACGCTGGTTGCGCCACCTTTTTCTTTGTTAGGAAACATGGACGCGCAACTTGATGGCACACTTCGAAAAGAAATCGCAGAGTTTAATGCGGGACTCATCTTAGATACTAAAGCAAGCTCAGACTTGCTGCTTGACGTGGGCACCATGGCCAACATGGTTGGCGTATATGAATGGTTTGATGAGCGGCAGTGGTATATGTCGCGAGTGCCGATGGCGAACAAATTTATTGCACTATACGCGGATCATGTGTCTCGCCTTCTTGCTGCTATGCGAGGAAAAAGTAAAAAGTGTCTGGTTCTAGATCTGGATAATACCTTGTGGGGTGGCGTTATTGGTGATGATGGTCTTGATGGAATACGAATAGGTCAGGGGCATCCGATTGGTGAGTCTTTTCTTGCAATCCAGCAGTATGCAAAAGAATTAAATAATTTGGGTGTGATACTGGCGGTCTGTTCAAAAAATGAGGAGGAAATTGCTCTCCAGGCATTTAAAGAACATCCTGATATGTTACTCAAAGATTCAGACTTTGCTGTTTTTGTGGCTAACTGGGAAGATAAGGCATCAAATATTCGGTTTATAGCAGAGACGTTGAATATAGGCTTAGATTCTCTGGTTTTTGTTGATGATAATCCCGCTGAACGAGAGATTGTTAGAACAATTATCCCGGAAGTAACTGTCCCGGAGTTACCGAAAGATGCCTCGCTGATTCCTCGAACACTTTCTGCCGCAGGCTTTTTCGAAATGATCAGTTTTACTGCTGACGATGCGCAGCGCAGCAAGCAGTATGAAGAAAATGCCCAACGCCGAGTAGAGTTTCATAAGGCGGGTGGTGTTGATGAATATCTTAAGTCATTAGACATGAAGATCACATTCTCCCCGTTTGACACACTGGGACGTAAGAGAATTACGCAGCTGATCAATAAAACAAATCAATTTAACCTTACAACTAAACGATACACTGAGAAAGAAGTAGAAGCGTTCGAATTGTCGCCTGAACATATTACTATCCAGGTAAGACTCACAGATCGGTTTGGTGATAATGGAATGATCAGTGTGATGATATGTTTACAGGAAGAAGATGTGATTACAATTGATACCTGGCTCATGAGTTGTCGCGTAATAAAACGTAGGGTTGAAGAAGCGATATGCGATAAGTTGCTTGATGAAGCCAAAGATAGAAAAGCCAGATACATACGCGGAATATTCCGCCCAACTGAAAAAAACAAACTGGTCAAAGAGCATTATAAGGCATTAGGTTTCACAGAGGTTGAATCAACATCAGAGTATGATGTGTGGGAACTGGATATAGAGCAATACACATCTAAAAAACCACCCATAGAAGTGCTTGGGCAGTAAATTTAAGTGTGTGAATTAAATTAGAATAGAAATGAATATTATAAAAGACGCATTTATCATAACCCAGGAGATTACAGATGCTTTTGCTCAGGCATCAGGTGACTTTAATCCGTTGCATGTTGATCCTGTTGCTGCAAGAAGGTACCAGTTCGGTTCTACAGTAATACATGGTATTGATGGCTTACTTAAGGCGCTTGATATCGTTGTTGCTAAACTCGACACCCCTGTTGCGATTAAAAACCTGAAAGTGCAGTTTAATAGTCCAGTGCGACATGGCGACACAATTGAGCTGCGAACTAGCGAGATTAATCCTGGATCGGTGAGAATAGAGTTATTTACCTCAGGTAAACGAACTCAAATAATTGATGTGGAATTCATTCAAACTGCACAACACTCGCCAGCGCTAGTCGATAATCTTTTCAATAAGAGTGACAGTACTAGTGAAGTGGTTGAGTTAGAATTTGCCGGCTCGGAATCTCTTTCGAGTGAAGTCAATCTGATCTGGGATTCTCGCCGTATAAGTGAATTATTTCCTCATTTATATCAATACATGCCAAACAACCAAATAGCCGTGCTTGTAGGGACGACGAACATCGTTGGGACCAAGTGCCCTGGATTGCACTCCGTCTATGGAGGCTTGAAAATATCGTTTGATACTAATGTCGATGATTATGATCCTGTCTTGAAATATACGGTCACCAAAAGTGATAGCCGGTTTTCTTTGATTGCTATATCAATAACCCATAATAGTGCCCGAGGTGAAATTGAGGCATTGTTTAGACCTGAGCCGATAGAACAACCGAATTTCATGTCGATTGGAAAATTAGTTGAGCCTGGGCAGTTCAAAAATCAACATGCACTCATCGTTGGTGGATCACGAGGCGTAGGTGAAATAACCGCAAAGTTGATTGCTTCAGGTGGTGGCCACCCTGTTATTACATATGCAAAAGGTAAAGACGATGCAAACAGAGTGGCTAATGATATAGTTCATAACGGCGGCAAGTGTGACGCTCTTATGCTTAATGTGCTCTCGCCAGAACTCGACCTTAATAGATTGGCGCACGAAAAACCGATTACACACATCTATTATTTTGCCTCTCCACTTATAGAAAAGTCAGATAGCATTATTTGGTCTGAAATGATTTTCAGGAAATTTACTGATTTCTATATTTCCGGTTTGGCTGATTTACTGGAAATTTTTGTAAAAATACCTGTATACCGAAAAAGTGGAATGACTGTATTTATACCATCCACTATATATCTCGATGAACCGCAAAAAGGGTTTGCAGAATATGTTGCAGCAAAAGCAGCAACTGAAGCGTTTATAAAGCAGTTTGCTTTTAAATATCCAACATTTAAATTTATTGCTCCAAGACTGCCAAGGATGATGACAGACCAAACAAGTGGTGTAGCAAATGATAGCCCGCTACATGCCGCAGAAATTATGATAAAAGCAATAAGCCGCAGTGAAAGCTGCGATGGGTGACGTAGTGAGCGATAACAAACAGGACAAAGCGACTTTATCGGCGATTACAGACGCTGATCTACAAGCCGTATCAGTTTTTCTTCATAATCATATGAATGATAAGTTTTCTTCAGAGAAATGGGAGAAGGGGATTACTGTAAACTGGTTAGATGAAGCCCCTAATCATGGTTTTATGTTGAAGCATGACGGCAACATAGTAGGCGTTCTCTGTGCAATTTATTCCGAGCAGTATGTGGACGATGTATTAGAGAAGTTTTGTAATCCGCATAGCTGGTGTGTGTTGCCAGATCACCGGAAACGAAGCGTGGATTTAGTTCTGGCTGTAATACGCCAACAAGGTTTTCATTATACGATGTTTTCTCCAAATGTGGAGGGGGTGCAAATATTTAGTTATTTGAAGTTTAAGCCTTTAGATAACACAGTATCAATTTTGCTAAACGTTCCTGCATTGAATTTTACGCGGGCCAGGATCGTTGATGACTCCAGAGTGGCCGTCGATCTATTACCGGAACCCGCTAAAAAATATTATAAGGAACATATGCAGTTCCCATGGTTGAATTTACTTGCCTTTGGAAAAGAGGGTAAGTTTGGGTTTATAATATATAAAAAGCAGGAACTTAAAAAATTACCATGTGCATTGATACTATATACTAGTGATGAGAAGCTGTTTCATGATTGTTGGGCTACCATACGTACTCATCTATTAATGAAGCATGGTTTTGTAACAAGCAAGATCGAACAGCGGTTGCTCGCCAGACCGTTGAAATATACTTTAAAGAAAGAGCCTGGAGGAAGAAAGTTCTTCTTAAGTGGAAAGCTGCCTCAGGATAAAATTAAATACGTTTATAGTGAATTAATGGCCCTGGATATATAGGCTAAACGAAATGATTTTTGCCTGTGATGTTTTATTGCAGGTCATATATTTGTAAAAGTAGATCGGAGTGAAAATGGATCTTACAGAAGAGATAGTGAGCATTGTGAGAGACGTGTTGAATTTGGGTGATCGCGCGTCAGGTTTTGATTCTTCAACAAGGTTGGTTGGATCAATCCCCGAATTTGATTCTATGGCAGTAGTTGGTTTGATTACGGCTCTAGAAGATGAGTACGGTTGTGTTTTTGAGGATGACGAAATATCAGAAGAAGTCTTCGAGACAATCGGAAGCTTAATTAAACTGGTGGAATCAAAATTAGACTGATGGATTCTAGCTATAAAATAATACCCAAATACATTCGCGGTGATCTAGGTCAGCTGTTTACGCTTCATTATCAGCCAGAGAATCTGTCTGATGATACTGAATGCTTTATTGTCGCGCCTTCGTTTGCTGAAGAAATGAACCGGTGTCGATATATGTGTACTATGCTTGCACAGCAGCTTGCTGAGCAGGGTTATGCATATTTATCGGTTGATCCCTATGGTGTTGGTGATAGTGAAGGTGATTTTGTCGATGCAAATTGGGAGCAAAGCAATAAGGATTTGTTGACCGGTGTTGCATATGCTGAGGAACTGGGATTTAAGAATATTTCAATATTAGGTGTTCGTCTTGGTGCGCTACAGGCAATGCAAATACTCAATGAAATAAAAAATCTAAAGCGTTTGATTCTATGGCAACCCGTTATAAATGGGCAGTCAGCCTTGACCCAGTTTCTCAGGATTAAAATTGCGGCATCGATTGGACGTAATGAGACACCTGGAACCATAAGTGACTTTGATGCACAAATTGAGAATGGGGAATCGGTTGAAGTGGCAGGTTATGATGTATCTCCAGGATTATATTCCGGCATGAAAGCCTCTCGGTTTGAGGAACACATCGATTTATGTTCTGTACCTGTTGGTTGGTTTTCGACACTAGCAAGTGAAGATAGAAAAACACCGCGTGCTGAAATGAATATGATTGAAAAATGGCAGAAAAAAGGTGCGACGGTGGATCACCGCGTAGTCTATGGACCTTCATATTGGCAAGTGCATGAACGAACATTGGTACCTGGATTAGTGGATGCCACTGTCAAATATATAATGGATGGATCCTGAAATGTCAGAACATCCAGTCGTAATTTCCTGTGAGGGTGCTTCGCTTATTGGGATTATCAATAGCCCTGAAAAAGCTGCAAATGTTGGTGTTGTGATAGTCGTCGCGGGCGGGCCACAATACCGGGTTGGCGCTCATCGACAATTTGTAACCTTGGCCAGAATGTTGGCGGACAAAAAAGTCCCGTCCATTCGATTTGATCACCGAGGCACAGGGGATAGTGGTGGCAAATTCAGGGGCTTCATTGATATGAATGAAGACATACGAAGTGCCATCGATGCGTTATGTGAACATTCTCCGACAATTAATAAAGTAGTATTGTGGGGAGAATGTGAGTCAGCATCAGCGAGTGCTTTTTATGCTTACAAGGACCCACGTGTGCGCGGTGTTTTTATGGTCAACCCCTGGATTAGAACGGAAGAGGGTGAAGCGAAAACATTTTTGAAACACTATTACCGTAATCGTTTGTTCGAAAAAGAGTTTTGGCTCAAATTGAGATCCGGTAATTTCTCTATCATGAATGCGGTAAAGTCATTTTTTCAACTGCTGCGATCTACAAGAGTCAAGTCGAAGGCAATCGAAGGCGCCAGGACTGATAAATATGCTGAGTTACCATTGCCCGAAAGACTGGAGCAATGCTGTAATGTGTATGACGGAAAAATATATACGCTGACCAGCGGGAAAGACTACATTGCACAAGAATTTAAGGACTATATGACAGCATCACCAATTTGGAGAGGCATGATAGAGCGCGGAGAAATGATAGTCAGAGATATTGAAGATTCAGACCATACTTTCTCAAGAAAAGTGTGGCGAGATCAACTGTTCGACCAGACTGGCGACTGGATAGTGAAGAGCTTTGTCGAATAGGTTTATTTCTCCATTATTAAAGCTCGGAATGCAGAATTAAAATCACATCCATTTTAGTGTGAATTAAACTACTTCTTAAACAGTCCTAATACTTCATGACGCAACTCGTCAGCTGTAGAGTAAATTATTACAGCATACGTTAATGCTCCGATTGCAATTAATGCGGACAGTGAAATCACAGGATTAAGCCCGTCTGGTAATATTAGTCTAACGGCGTATACGGCCAGGTACATTCCAGTCGCAGCTATAAGTGGCTTAAAAATGGTTTTAAGTAAATGCATATATTTTAATTCAATAGTGCGCATTGTTCTTAATGTTGTAATGAAAAAGACAATCGGGAATATAGCAACCCAGGCATAACAAACACCTATAATCCCCCAGTCCATGCCTATGTAAAACGCGCTTATCATGAGTATGGAGGAAATGATTAAGTTAACAACCGCCACATTCGCTTTGCCAATCCCATGCAGAAGAATAGACATTATGTTGCCGAGCATTCTTAACGGCATAATAAGCGTTAGCAGTTGTAAAGGAAGTATGGCGTCTACCCATTTCTCACCAAGAACGACGACAACAAATTCGGCTGAAATACATGACATCCCAAAAAAAACAGGGAAAGTGACAAACGACATCAACCTGGAAACCTTCAAAACATAGTTTGATATTGTTTGTTTGTCTGATTGTATGGATGAGAAAGCCGGGAAAGCAACCTGGTTGATTGAGCCCATTATTTTGTGCATAGGTAGAGATGCGATATGCGATGCAACCGAATACACACCTAGCAGTTCTTTGCCGAGAAACTTACCGATTAAGAAAATATCTGCCTGTGTGTAGAAAAAGAAGAGGATACGCTCCATTGCTACCGCAGTGCTAAATGATATGATTTTCCCCATACCAGTAAAATCGAAAGAGGGAAGGATGAGTTTTTCGCCAGAAATATTGTATCCCAGGGTTTTGGTGGCGGCTTGCGTGATGTTACCCCAGACCAGGGCCCATACCCCATAGTCGAGTAATGCAAGCACTAATGTGGCAAGCGCTCCTATCACTGTGGCGATTAAATTAACGAGCGATATTTTTTTGAATTGCATCTCGCGTTCAAGCAAGGCCTCGGGGACAATGCTAAATATAGTTATCAGGAAACTTACGGCAATAAGTTGTATAACAGGGGCGAGATTAGGTTCATTAAAAAAGCTGGCGATGTAAGTTGACATTAATAAGAAAAATAGAAATAAACTAACGTTTATGACAAGTATCATGCCAAAGCATTGTTTCGTGATTTTTTCTGTGAGATTTTCTATTTGAACAATTGCAAAGCTGAGCCCGAGCTCGGCAACAAGATTTAGCAGGGTCAACAGCAAAGTTGCTAATGCCATCAAACCATAATCGCCTGGGCTCAAAAGGCGAATAACGACCAGCGTGACTACCCAGGAGAACAATTGGCCCACTAATTTGCCGCCTGCCATCCAGCCGAATCCGGATACTACTTTTTGTTTTAATCCCATAACTTATTTGCAGCCAATTATTTAAAGTTGTTATACGAAGCTGGATTGACGTTTTACAGAGTGTACTCTAACAGTTGAGCCAGGTCTTTAGAAAGTATTGCTCATTGGTTCGTTACCCTAAACTATAAATATGTTGCTGCCGAATGAATGTGGTTTCTGGTTATAACGAACCTCAATTTTATATCGAGATCGACTTGAGGTTTGTCAATGATTATTTCTGCCGTGTTGGTTTCCAGGTTAGGTGTTATTCTGATATCTTTAAATCCAAGCTTGGTTTGTTGATGCTGGTATACGCATTTATAAACAGATTCTTTCAGGCTGAAGATCAATATTACCAATACGTTGTATGGGTATTGTTTTTGGTTGCTGATCCAGTTTTTTTCTTCATTGGTACAAACAATCCTGCCAATATCATTTCTCAGTGTTTTGATGTTTTCAATATCAAAACCTAAGGATTTTATATTCGAGTTCTTTGCGGCAATGGCGCCACATTGATCTCTGCAGTGAGAGATGCTGCCGATAAATCCTTCTGGCCAGATCGGTTCACGATTTTCTCCAGTTAGAATCATCGTGTCATACATTCCTTGTGATGCTAGCGCCTGTTTTGAACACCATCTTCCAGTGGAAAACTCAAATTTACGTTTATCGCTGGCAGAACTGATGATCCTATATTCATCAGGATGCAAATGTGTTTGATAATCATCAATTGGTAGAATGACACCGCTTACATCATCAGGGAACAACCTCTTTAATATTTCAGAGGTGTTGGTTTCTGTTAAATTTTTGTTCACTTGCCGCGCTATTTTATAAAACCTTCAGGGTTTTCTTTTAATCTGTACTCCCACGCGAGCGCTGTTTTAACGATAGCATCAAGATCATCATACTTTGGTGTCCAGTTAAGCCTGGATTTAATTTTGTCAGCAATGGATATCAGTATTGCGGGATCACCAGCACGTCGTTCTTTCTCAACAATTTTAAGCGGTTTGCCATCAATACGTGCGACCGAATCGAGAACATCTCGAACACTATAGCCATGGCCATAACCAACATTCAAAGCAGTGGATTCTCCGCCATCCCGTAAATAATCCAGGGCACGTAAATGTGCATCTGCCAGATCCTCAACATGAATATAATCACGCACTCCAGTTCCATCATCAGTCGAGTAATCGGTTCCAAATATATATACTTCTGGTCGTTTCCCTACAGCTGCTTCGCAAGCAACCTTTAAAAGCAATGTTGCATTTGGAGTGCTTTGACCAATTCTTGTTTCAGGATCACAGCCAGCGACATTAAAGTAACGTAATGCGACAAAGTTTAGATCCGATGCAAGGCTCACATCTTTCAGCATCATTTCGGTCATGAGTTTTGATGTGCCATAGGGATTAATCGGCGCTTTTGGTGTATCTTCATTCGCATAGCCAGATTCAGGTGTGCCATACACGGCGGCTGTTGAAGAGAAGATGAAATTCTTTACGCCATGCTTAACGCATTGTTCTAACAAGTTGCGAGTACTACAGGTGTTGTTCCAGTAATATTTCAGCGGGTTGGTTACGGATTCAGGAACGACGGTATGTGCGGCAAAGTGAATAACGGTATCCACGTCAAAATCTTTTAGTGTTTTTGCAACGATTTCACTATCACCGGTGTCACCACGAACAAAGTCACCGCACAAAATGGATGCTTCAAAACCGGTGGATAGATTGTCGAGTACAACGATTTTTTCGCCGGTCTCTCCCAGTTGTCTAACAGTGTGGCTGCCTATATAACCGGCACCCCCAGTAACGAGAATAGTTTTGTTCGACATAGTGTTCCTTGCTTAGAAAAATTTATTATTGTATTACCGTATTGATTCCATATTTTAACGGATCCAGATTAAAAATACTTTACGTGCAAATAAAAAGGGCGGTAAAACCGCCCTCGTTAATCTCCTTTACGGAAAGATAATTTTAAATCTATGGAAACGCAGGAATCTGAGGATCCAGGCCACGCATATCCGCTTCAGGGTGGTGGGATCTGACTAGCTGATTAATTTCCTCTATACGTTGGGCTTTACCGTCAACCATATACAGGATGTGCCCTGATTCGATATCGGGTTTAAATTGCGTTAATCGAGTATTACTGACATTAATAGCAATCATCGTCGAGGCAAATGCGCCTAAAAATGCACCGCCACCCGTCAACGAGGCTACCGACCATGCCTCAATACCTGGCACAATCATATCCAGCATGACCGCGATAGCCGCCAGAACCATGCCTGTTAGGCCGCCGATGACCACACCGAGTTGTAGACCATGGATGATGTCAGACTTTTGTCTTAAATCAGCTTCTGGTAAATCCTTAAGATCGATATCATCGCGCGCGATAACATGTTGGTGTCGTTCATCGATTTTAGCGAGCAACAATTCGTTGTGGACTACTTTGGCACTTTGAACATTAGGGAGAAGGAAATACAAACGCCGTCTCATACTACGCCTCCTTACATTGTGATATGTAAATGAAAATGGTTAGTAATTGAGTTGTTCACTAGGAGTATAGACAAGATTATGAGATATAATTCACTAGTAACCGTGTGATCTGCAAGGGAATATCTCGACTGGAATAAGACGTTTTAGAGTTAAGTCGTTATTATATTAGCCGTTTTCAAGCACGAAGAGGATTATACCGCCCATGCAATTTTTACCCATTTTCATGAATATTCGTGACCGACATTGCCTGGTTGTGGGCGGTGGCCAGGTTGCAGCACGGAAGGTCTATCTGATAAATCGGGCGGGCGGTAAGGTAAAGGTTGTTTCACCGGTCATTTGTGATGAACTAGGCCGGTGGGCAAAAGAAGGCGATCTGGAGCATATTGCAAGAGAGTTCATTCCTGAGGATGTAAAGGGAGCCCATCTCATCATAGCCGCGACCGATAACTCAGAGGTCAATAAGAGCGTTTCTGAGCTAGCCAGAGCCCGTGGGGTACCAGTGAACGTGGTTGATAATCCTGACCTGTGTAGCTTTATCATGCCGTCTATTATCGATCGAACACCTGTCCAGATTGCTATCTCAACAGGCGGCGCTTCACCGGTCCTGGCACGGCTTTTACGAGCTCGATTAGAGACGTTTATTCCAGCTGCCTATGGCCGTCTGGCGGCGCTTTTAGAGCGTTTCAGGGGCAAGGCCAAGGCTCGTTTTTCTGGTACGGATGAGATCCGTCGTTTCTGGGAAGGCATCGTGGAAGGACCGATCGCCGATATGCTGATTGCTGGCAAAGATAAGGAAGCTGAATCTGCTCTGGAAGCGGCGATTGAGAGCGCTGAGGTCCCTGGACAGCACGGTGAGGTTTATCTGGTCGGAGCAGGCCCTGGCGACCCCGATTTGCTCACTTTTAGGGCCTTGAGACTCATGCAGCAGGCTGATGTGGTGGTTTATGACCGCCTCGTATCTGCACCTATTCTGGATCTGGTGCGTCGTGACGCTGAATTTATTTATGCGGGAAAAGAGCGGGACAAACACACTTTGCCTCAGGAAGGTATTAACGCGCTGCTAGTGCGGGTAGCAAAAGAAGGTAAAAAAGTCCTGCGCCTCAAGGGTGGCGACCCGTTCATTTTTGGTCGTGGTGGCGAGGAAATTGAGACACTGATGGAAGAAGGCGTTCCGTTTCAAGTTGTTCCGGGTATTACGGCGGCTGCTGGCTGCTCATCCTATGCCGGTATCCCGTTGACCCATCGCGATTATGTACAATCCTGCATGTTTGTTACCGGTCATCTCAAAGATGGTACGACTGATTTGAACTGGGATGCTATTGCTCAGCCAAATCAAACTGTTGTGTTTTACATGGGTTTGCACACGGTAGCACCACTCTGTGAAAACTTGATCAAGCATGGGCTGGATAAAGAGACACCTGCTGCGTTAGTCGAGCAGGGTACGACTCAGAACCAACGTGTGCATATCGGCGACTTAACGACACTTGCTGATTTAGTTGTCGAAAATGATGTAAAACCGCCGACGCTGATCATTGTTGGCAATGTTGTTAAGCTACACGAAAAACTGAAGTGGTTTAATCCTGCTGGTGAGGAAAGCGCTTCTTATCCAACCGCAGGAAAATAGTTAAGTCGCCAATACCTGCTGCCATTCTTTAAAACGGATGAGTTTGTATAACGACGGTACGATAACCAAACTTACCAGCATCGAGAAGAACAGACCCCACACAAGCACAATAGCGAGGGGTTGTAGCATTTCTGAACCACGTCCGAGGCCGAGTGCCAGGGGCATCATGCCGAACACGGTAGTGAGTGTCGTCATTAGGATAGGCCGTAGTCGCAGTTTAGCTGCGGTGATGATAGCTAGATCAAACGCTAGACCATTTTCTCGCTCGATCTCAATCTGCTCAACCAACACAATCGCGTTGTTTACGACGATGCCGGCCAACATGATAATGCCTAACCACACGGGCATTGATATAACTAATCCTGTTGGCAAATCAGACAGCCATAGTCCAAGTGCAACACCAATAATGGCAAAGGGAATACTCAGTAATATAATGACCGGATTTAATAATGATTCGTATTGGATCGCCATAACGACAAAGACCAAAAAGATCGCCAACGCAAATAAAATAGCCCCCATCTTTTGACCTTCTTTTAGTGTCTTGGTCGCACCGCCATCATAAAGTGAATAACCTTCTGGCATCTCCAGGTCTTTCAACCGCGCTTCAACATGATCAATAATTTGACTCAGGTCAGCATCGGCCGTTAAGGATGCGCTGATTTCAACAATACGGCGTTGGTTGTCTCGCATGATCGTTGAGGGGGATTGGGTTAATTTGATCTGCGACACTTCGACTAAACGAATAGGGCGGTCTTGATGTATACCCACCAGGATGTTTTCAAGATCTCCCGGTGAGGACATCAGGTTGGCAGGTAAGCGAAGACGAATATTATAAGCGCGATCACCTTCTAAGTATTCAGAGACAACTTGTCCTTCCAATGCAACTCTTAGGGCATTACCAATATCACTGACTTGTACGTTCAGATCGGCGGCTCTTTCTTTATCGATCTCTATGGTGACTTCTTCTCTGACTTCTTCATAGGTCTGAGAAATGTTGCGTAAACCTTTTATGCCGTCCATACGCTCAACAATATCTCTGCCTATGGCTGCAAGGTTATCCAGACTTGAACCCTGCACACGAATACTGATATCGTCATCGCCATGACTCAAGCGGATACCTCGCACACCACGCGCGCGCATGTGAACATTGATACCTGTCAAGCCGAGCTTTTTAATTTTAGTACGTAATTTCTTAATCCAGAGTTCTGTCTCATAACCGGGATGAAGTTGAATATACAAACTGCCGCTGTTACTTGAGCGACGCTCGGTTCGACCAAAAATAAAACCACCCGAGGTGGTGAAGACAGTATCAACTTCTTTTTGTTTCAGGAATAAAGTTTCAAGTTGATCAGTAATGTCATCCAGCTCATTGAATTGTGTGCCGGCATCAGCCTTGACGTATACTCTGATCTGACCTTCATCAACGGTTGGCAGGAAAGTTTGCTTACTCAAAACAAAAATATGAACGATGGCCAGGAGTAGTAGCGGTAATAAAAATAGAAAGGGTTTCCATGGGTTGTTAAGGATGTTTGGCAAGATTACACCTAACCCTTGTTTTAACTTTTCAATCAGCCTGTCGATGTATGAGCGATATTGGTTTGTGCGTTGATGTGCATTGGGTTTGTCAACGACGCGAGCTCCTAAACTCGGTACCAGGGTTAACGCAACGAGTAGAGAGGCGCTAATTGCAGCAGTGAGCGTAAAAATGAGTTCGCTAAACAGCAGGCCAACAAGTCCGCTGATAAACAAAAAGGGTAATATAGCGGCAAGGTTGGTGCTGGTTGATGCGACGATAGCACTGTTGATCTCTGTTGCTGCATTTATGGCGGCGTCGAATGGTTGCTCACCTTCGCGTTGGTGTCGCGTGATGTTTTCTAACATAATGATCGTGCTATCGATCAATAAGCCAATTCCTAGTGCAATACCACCTAGTGTCATGATATTAAGCGTTAAACCACCCATCGACATGATAATAAAAGTCACCATGATAGCCAGCGGGATAGCAGTGCCAATGATCAGTGTTCTGCGCAGGCTGCCAAGAAAAAGATAGACAACGATCATCGCCAAAATGGCACCACTGATAGCAGCCATACTGGCGTTGCGTAAGGCATGTCGCACAAAGGTAGATTGATCGCTGACCCGGCTAGCAGTGACATCGTCAGGCAGCAATCCTTGTTGTTTTAACCATGCTAATCGTTCAAGAACGACATCGACAACTTCAACCGTATTGGCCTGCGGTTGTTTCTGGATCGAGAGTTTGATCGCGGAATTTTTATTGAGTCTGACGCGCAAACGTTCGTCTTCATATAGATCCACGATGCGGGCAACGTCGGATAATCGAATTATTCTTTTTTCAGCATCGTTGGTTCGCCATAGTGGCAGTTGCTTGATCTCTTCAACATTTTTAAATCGACCAAATGCCCGGGTGCTGATTTCGCGTGACTTTGTTAATAAGCGCCCACCAGGTGATTCCAGGTTATTATTTTGTACGCGTTCCTTGAGATCATTAAAGGTCAAACCAAAACTTGCCAGACGTTCCTGATCCACGATAATTTGAATCTCACGCACGTTACCGCCGCCAACTTCTGCTGCGGCAACGCCGGGTAGATTGACGAACCAGCGACTAAAGTCATAGTCCACCCACTCACGGAGTTTGACCGGGTCCATGGTTTTTGAACTGATGGCCAGTTCCAATACGGCAATTTGCGATGGATCACGTTTATATATAATGGCGGGTTCTATTGATTCTGGTAAAAACCGTTTGGCACGATCGAGTCGGGTGCTGGCATCGCGCAGTGCAATATCAATATCGGTTCCGTAGGGGAAACTGATATCAACCCGGCTTGCTCCTTCAGATGTACTGGACTGAACGGAGATAGCACCTTCAGTAACAGACAATTGTTCTTCGAGTTGGCGGGTAACATGATCTTCCATGATGTTTGCCGGGACGCCCGCTTCAAGTACTCGTATCCTAACTTCGGGATAAATAATATGCGGCAGTAACTCGATGCCAAGGCGATCAAGAGAAAAGCCACCGATGACCACAACACTAAGCGCCAGCATAACAACAGCGATAGGTCGTTGTATTGACCATGCTGCAAGTCCGCCACTTCTAAAACGTTGTTTCATGTCAGTTGGGGGTGTCGTTAGGTTTGCTTCGTTGTTGCGACTGTATTTTTACAGCTGAATGGTTACGTAAGTTTAAGAAGCCTTTACTAATAACTTTATCACTTGCGTTTAAGCCTTCGATGATTTCGATGCGGTCACCAATTTGAATGCCCGTACGAATGCTGGTGTACTCAGCTTTGTTTTCTTTACTAACGCGAAAAACATATTCGCCACGAGTGTCGTGACGTACAACCGACAAGGGTAAGGATGTAAGCGGGATAGTTTGCCCTTCGATGGTGACGCGGGTTAGTTGGCCAGGGTAGGCGCCTTCAGGTGCAGGGCTTAGCGTCACTTCAAGCGTGCCTTGCCGTGTTGCCGGGTTTATTGTTGGGTATTTACGGGTCACTATACCTTTAAATTTTTTGTCACCTAATGCATCTATTCGCAATGACACTTCGCTTTCTAATGCAATGTTGTGCAAAATAATTTCAGAGATATGGACCTTGGCGATGAGTGTATTTGGATCATATATAGTAAGAACGTGTTCATGTAATGCAATCACGTCACCAGGTTCTTTAAGGCGTTCACTGATCAGTCCATCGAAAGGTGCTGCTATGTGTGTCCGAGCGAGCCGTATTTCCTGTAAGGCTCTTTCTGCTCTTGCCTGCTCAACCGCGGTTTCAGCACGAGCAATTTCATCCTCCGAGGCCAGCTTGCGAGGTTTGAGTTTTTTTAAGCGTTTATGATCGATAGCCGCCTGTTTGTATGTCGCAATAGCTTTATCCAATTCCGCCCGCATCAAACGATCGTCAAGCTCGACTAGAATATCGCCAGCCTTGACTCGGTCACCTTGATAGAAGGGGATCTTTTTAATGCGCCCTTGCTCTTCATTATAAATATGAACAGTACGTGTCGCTTCCAGCGTGCCGGTAACGGCACGTGTGGTCGTGAGAGGGATGTGCTCGACGACGACGACCTCGACAGGCTTTTGTCTATCGACCTTTTTATTTGCGTTTTGAGTGTCTGAATCACAGGCAAGTAAAAAGAAAACGGATAAAAATAAGAATAGTATATTGATTTGACGCATAGTATATGTGGTTATATTTGGTCTCTGACGGGTCAATTTGAGCCACTATACAGTGCAATATGAACTCAAGACAATGATTCAAGCCCCTGAATTTAAACGGAGTTCAACGGGAAATCCTGAATGATTCAATAATTCGTCTCAATTCGGCCTTGATGCCAGCGATCCCATCTATATTTTGGGCTCAGTCCATACATAACATGGCATAATACGCCGTTTTTCAGCCAACAAGATCTTATGCAACATTATTCCAGCTATACACAGGATCCTCACACAGAGCGCCGAGACGCCAAAAATCTGCGGCGTATGTTTCCCTTTATATGGGAGTATCGAGGCAGGGTTTTATTTGCGCTGTTCAGCCTGGTGATCTCAAAACTGGCGATGGTAGGTGTACCGTTTGTGCTTAAAAATACTGTTGATACCCTGGACCTCCCAAAAGGTGAGCTGTTGGTATTACCCCTTTTGTTGTTGATGAGTTACGGGGCGCTACGTCTGGTAAGTAGCCTGTTTAATGAATTACGGGATGCGGTGTTTGCCAGAGTTCGCTATCACGCGATGCGTACGGTTTCGAATCGGGTGCTGCAACATTTGCATAATCTTTCTTTGCGCTTTCATCTGGAGAGAAAAACCGGCGGGATCTCGCGTGATCTGGAGCGTGGTGCTGGTAGCTTGAGCTCTATTCTTAACTACCTGGTATTTAATATATTACCAACAGCCGCTGAATTCTTACTGGTGGCGATAATTTTGCTGACTCAGTATGAAACACAATTTGCAGTCGCGATCTTCAGCACGGTTATTACCTATATTGCATTTACTTTTTGGGTGACTGAATGGCGCATGCATTTTCGGCATGAAATGAATCGGCATGATTCGACCGCGAATTCACAGGCGATTGATAGTCTTCTTAACTATGAAACGGTGAAATATTTTAATAACGAAAAGCATGAACACGATCGTTACGATGAAACCATGTCAAAATGGGAAAATGCGGCTGTTAAAAGTCAGACATCAATGTCGCTACTAAACTTTGGGCAAGCTGGCATTATCGCCGTCGGTGTGACGCTGATTATGATTTTCGCAGGGCAGGGCGTCGTCGATGGTGAATTAACACTTGGCGATCTGGTTTTAGTCAATGCCTTAATGCTTCAATTATTTATACCGTTGGGTTTTCTTGGGATTGTTTATCGTCAACTGAAGTATTCTCTTGCTGATATGGACCTAATGTTTAAATTGCTGGAACGTAAGGCTGAAGTTCAGGATGATGAGGACGCCGTCGCTCTGGTCGTTGAGGCTGGCCACGTAAAGTTTGAGCATGTTGGTTTTTCCTATAACAATGATCGTCCGATCCTGAAAGATGTAACCTTTGATATTCCTGCAGGTAAAAAGATTGCGGTGGTGGGGCCTTCTGGTTCAGGTAAATCAACACTCGCGAGGTTGTTGTTTCGTTTTTACGATGTAACCAGTGGCCACATCTATATAGATGATCAGGAAATTAATTCAGTAACTCAGGACAGCCTACGACAGGTGATCGGTGTAGTGCCACAGGATACCGTACTGTTTAACGATACTATTTTATATAATATTCAGTACGCACGAAATGAGGCGACACACGACGAAGTGATACGTGCTGCGAAACTGGCTTATGTTCACGACTTTATCGAAAGTCTGCCGCAGGGATACGATACGATGGTTGGCGAGCGCGGGCTTAAGTTATCAGGCGGTGAAAAGCAACGGGTTGCGATTGCGCGTGTAATTCTTAAAAATCCAAGGGTTCTAGTTTTCGATGAGGCAACCTCGAGTTTGGATTCCCAATCGGAGCAAGCGATTCTTAAGGCATTAAAAGAGGTCGCCGAAGACCACACAGCGTTAGTCATCGCCCATCGACTCTCAACTATTGTAGATGCTGACCGAATATATGTATTAGAGAGTGGTCGTATTGTAGAGCAGGGTACCCATATTGAATTATTGGCAAATAAACAAATGTATGCTGAACTGTGGGCTTTGCAGCAAGAAGAAAATAAACATATACAGAAACATATTTAGAGGTTGATGATGGATTTAGGTGGATGTAGTAGCAGCGAACCGTTTGCCTTACAGGTGACGGATAACAGTATGGAGCCAGAATTCAAAAAGGATTGTATTATTATTATTGATCCAGGTGGCGTGATCGAGCATGGTGCTTATGTCTTTGCTCAGGTAGAAAATGGCTACATTTTTAGACAGTTATCAATTGAAAGTGAAGTGCATTATCTGCAGCCATTGCATGAAGATTATATGCATGAGAAAAGACGAGTTGAAGTTGATGCGATAAAAGGTGTCATAGTGTCGCAGTCAGGCGCTAAGGGTAAAAGATCCGAGAGAAAAAAATATACAAAAATTTAAAGCTAAGCTCCTTAGTCCTATTAGAAAGTCGTTTGCCGCATGTTGCACAACCCGATTAAGCGAGCTATTTGTTATTTGTTTGGAGAGTGCTGTTCTGGTCTAAGCTTTGGCAAGAAGTATTCTTCAGCACCATCAATATCCACGCTGCTGATACTTTTATCGACTAGAGGTAGCTCTGCATCGTTCCAGCCGCGCAGCCCTGTTTGGAGGGACCAGACTTTTTGATACCCCATTTGCTGCATAACATGAGCTGCAAATACACTTCGGAAACCAGAACGACAAACAACAATAATATCCTTTTCACGTGATTCGACAAGATGGGGTATTGTCTCTTCATAGTCATATTCACAGGCTGATTCCAGAATACCTCTTGGTACATTAACAGAACCTTCAATATGCATTTTTTCAAACTCATAGGGTTCTCTTACATCGATAATTAGAAGTCTTTCGCTTTCTAGGCGTTCTTCGAGATCCCAGGGGAAAAGCTCTTTAACGTTGTTCCTTGCTTCTGCTACAAGTTTCTTGAATGTTTTCATGTTTGGTTCTTTTGTAATCCTTTTTGAACTGCCATAACCGCTGCTTCGACACGTGAGTGGACGCTCAGTTTACGTAAAATTGCTTTTACATGTAATTTAACCGTGCCATCGGATATTCCTAAATTCCGCGCGATGGCTTTATTGCTTTGTCCTTCAGCAAGTAGTCCAAGGATTTCAGTTTCACGGGGTGTTAGCTCATCGAACGGGCCTGAAATGACAGGGCCTTCACCGTCTTTGCCCTGTACTGCTCTGGCAAGTACGGGGGCCAGGTCTGGTGCGACGACCGTTTTTCCGGCAACGATGTCTCGCAGCGCAATAACTAACGCGTCTGGTTCCATGTCTTTTAATAAATAACCTTGGGCGCCAGCCCTCAACGACTCAACTAAATCAGTTTCATCTGTACTTGTCGTTAGCATGACAATGGGCATTTCAAGTTTATTTTCGCGTAACTTTTTTAAGACGCCAATACCGTTTATTTCAGGCATGCGCATATCAAGCAAGACAACATCCGGGTTTTTATCTTTGACAAGCGCCACGCAGTCTTCGCCGTTATCGACAGAGGCCGCTATTTCAATTCCACGACTTGCTAATAAGCCTTCGAGGCCAACGCGAAATAATGTATGGTCGTCTATTAAAACAATTTTCAAGCTCATAGTTTTACTTGTTTTGTTGGTAGTTGGACAATGACACCGTTATTGGTTTCTTCCGTAGCAGCTGTGTTTGCATTGTGATTGAATGTTAACGTGATGCGTGTACCTTCTCCGGGCTCGCTTTCTATCTTTAAAATTCCATTTATTCGTTTGGCACGTTCAGACATGATATTCAAACCATAATGATCTTCTTTTGAATCTTCGTCTAGAGTGGTATCAATACCAACACCATCATCTTCGATCAATATATGACAATCACCCTGGGGTTCGCTGCGTAGAATAACGCGAACAGTATGGGCCTGACTATGCTTTTTAATATTATTCAGTGATTCTTGAATAATGCGCATGACTTCAACTTCAATGTTGGCGGGTAATTGGACGATATTCCATTCTTGCTGCAAGAAGACATGAATGCCTGTCTGATTTCTGAAGCGTGATGCAAGGTGTTCTACAGCAGGGACTAGACCACGTTTATCAATCGGCGCTCTGAAATGCGTGATCAGTTCTCGTACTTCGGCATAAGCTTCATCAAGGTTGTTTTCAATTTGTTCCAGCTCGTGCCATACAGCAGGTTCTTCACCTTTTCGGAGACTTTCATCCAGAACTCGAACCTGGAATCGCAGACTGGCCATTGTCTGTGCTAATGAATCGTGTAACTCGTGAGCGAGGCGGGTGCGTTCTTCCATGATCGAAAGACGGTTTGTTTCATTATCTAGTCGAGCCTTATCGATCGCCATGCCTAAATGTCGACCAATGCTTGTTAATAATTCAGTCATGTCTTCAACTTCTGATATCATCGCTTTATCGATGAACAGGTTGTAAACACCAAGAGTCTGATCTCTGTATTGTAATGGAACGGCAATCATGCTGACGGCCTCATCTTTGAAAAATGCATGGCCAATAATTTTGTCGCACTTAGTTATGTCGTGTTGATACTGGACTGTACCATTATCAAATGCGCTACCGCATAGACAGGTTGATGCTGGTATTAGCTGCTCTCTTGCAATTACTTCTTCGTCCAGTCCTGTGCTGGCAATTAGGCGCATCTTATTGTCTTCGGCTACAAGACGTACGACTGCAGCACGTGCTTTGACGACATCCTTAAGCGTGTGTAAAAAGCGGGTAAGTAGATCATTTAAATCACGTGAGACGTTAATGCTGGCGGCAACGTCATAAATAATCTCAAGCGAATGTGTTTTTTGTGCAATGTGTTGTGTTTGTTCTTGTACCTGGCTTTGCATGTCATCAGTTAATAGCTGCAGGTTATCGCTGAGTTTATTGATATTTGTTGCCAGTGTTGAAAACTCTCTTGTCCCACCGGTAGGAATACGTGCTGATAAATCTCCTTCATGCAAGCTGTTAGCCCAGTCGCTGAGCGAACTTAGCGGTGACATTAAGTTTTTTTGAACCAGGAAATAGAACGAGATGAGGCTGCCTATCGCGGCAATGGAAAGCACAGCAACAAGAACGACAATCCATGGATTGTCCGTACTAAGCAGAGCAGCGCCGATACTTAAACTCGCCAGCAACAGGACTGACACCGCCAGGATTAAAAAAGGGACATAGGCTCGACACCGCCAGAGGCGGGTAATATATCGACTGTCTTTTGGTTTCGTGTCTGGCATATGTAGTATTTTATTAAGATTCCAGTATCGAGCTGTCAGTATTGGCTGAAGTACTTAGCTAATTAGGTTAGGAGTCTATCAGTTTTTTAGATGACATGGGCTGCAGTAATGCTAACCTATTGATTACAAAGAGCTAAGCTTGGCTAAGACTTAGGTGGGATATAACTCGGGTCATTGGGATTCATGAAAATAAAGTCTGTTTCACCTGAATCGAGTTCAACATAGTCCATCACCATGGTGTTGATAAGGTCAAAACTGGTCGGTGCGACGACAATATCGACACCTTCCGAATTAAAGTGCATGTCTTCATCGTGTTCGACATCAGCAAACCCCAGGGCATACTGCAAATGACCTTTGTCATTCCGTTTACATGCAATCCGTAGCGGAAGGCCCTCAGATTGATTCTGTTTGGCCGAAGCCAGAATTTGGGCGGCTGCTTGTTTGGTGATTGTAATCATATTATCAATTCCTTCGCGTGCGTTTACAATTGCGTACAAATTTGATGAATCCCGTTGTCCAGGGACTCTGTCTCGTATTCCGTAAATGGGCATAGCAGGCCATCATGTTTTTATACACGATGCCATCATGTTTGCCGTCAATGCCTGTACCGCGCTTTACTTCATATGCATAGATAGTGTCATCGGGCAGGTTATTCAATGAAGAATAATGAAATTCATGCGCACAGATATCAGTATTTTCGGGTTGTTGAATAGTCCAGAGACCATTCCCCGTTTCGGTGATTCTGATGTAACCGCGACCTTGTGGTTTCTCGTGTAAAACAATGTCGCCCGGTATGACCCCAACCATCTTGGATATTTTTCCCTTCCAGGTTATTGATTTTGCCAGATACATGAGGCCACCACATTCTGCATAACAGGGCAGACCATCTTCGATCGCACCTTTAATAGCTGTTCGCAAGGCGGCGTTTTTTTCGAGTCGGGCCATCTGCGTTTCTGGAAAGCCGCCACCAATAAACAGACCATCAATTTTTGGCAGCGTGGTGTCGTTGATGAGGTCTATATCAATAAGTGTTACGTTATTTTCGGTCAATGCTTCTATGTCGTCAGGATAATAAAATCCAAATGCGGCATCACGCGCTATACCTATTGTGATCGTGTCATTATTTTGAGTTGGCTGGGGCTGAATATTAGTGGGAAGTTCTAGTTGCGGCGCTGCCTGAGCGATTTTCATAACGAGATCCAAATCAACCTGATCTTTTATTCGTATGCCGAGCATGGTCACTTGTTCTTTTGCACGTTCTGCTTCATTAGACGGCATTAAACCTAAGTGACGTTCGTCGATTAAAATAGATTTGTCGTGATGTACGGCGCCGATAACGGGTGCATCAGTGTAATGCTCGATTACCTGTCTCAATTTCGATTCATGACGCGACCCACCCAACTGATTTAATACAATGCCTGCGATGTTTATCTCTTTATCAAAGGCCTGATAACCCAGAATAAGTGGGGCTATGCCGCGGGTCATACCACGTGCATCGATAACGAGTATCACGGGAGCGTTAAGCAATTTAGCCATGGCAGCATTTGAATTACTTCCATCCAGATCCAGGCCGTCATATAAACCCTTGTTGCCTTCGATCAGATTTATATCGATATCTTTTTGATAGCGGGCGTAGGTATCGAGTATTTCCTGATGTTGCATGGTGTAGAAATCAAGATTATGACAGGGGCGGTTGGCGGCGGTACCTAACCACATGGGGTCAATGTAGTCAGGACCCTTTTTGAAGGGTTGTACCTGCTTACCAGACTGGCTGAGCGCAGCACACAAACCAATAGAAATGGTCGTTTTGCCAGATGATTTGTGAGCGGCTGAAATGAATATGCGCGACATACGAATTCGCGTCCAGTTTGATTAGCGCCTACCGCACATTCTTGAGCAGACAGGCTGGTGAAAGTGGCTTAAGCCACCACTCTGCGATTATGCAGAGTGGTGCGGGTCGAGGTCCTTGTCCGCAAGGCTTGCTGGCAGTATACGTAATGCTTTCATTGCAAAGACGGCAATGAACAGAGTGATAGCAATTCCACCCAATCCAAGTAATATTTCATAGCCACTGGCTGAGTATTCAGCAATGGCGCCATCACCAATGACACTTGATACTTCCTTGCCTGGGAACATATCCATTGGGTAGGCCTGACCGCCGATGATGGTGACATACATTTGAGACAAGCCACCAACAACGACCAACAGTGATGCAAGAATAAGTGAAGCGCGACACTTGAACATAGGTAGTAGCGTTAGACCTAAAGGAATCAATGAGCCTAAAAGAATCTGGCCAATCCAGAATGCCTGGCTATAGCTGTTGCCGCCGAATAGCAGGAAGTGCTCAATACCATCTGCTTTAGCTGCAGAGTAGAAATTGGTCAGGTTGTAAACAATAACAAAATAAAGTGTCGCAGCAATAAAGATGCCGAGCAGTTTACGTAATCGATTAAGAATAACACCACCTAACTCTCGATCTGTCCATGCATACGCTGGAATTAACACCAGGCAAAACAGAGCCAAACCGTAGGCAAACGATAGAACGACGAACATCGGTGCAAGAATAGCCGCATCGTAGGCTTCTCTTGCAACCAGGAAGCCAAATATCAAACCGGTACCCGTTGTAAGCGCAAGACGCCAGACGAAAGCAAATAAGCTGGCCGCTTTTGCGTATTTATTGTAGCGCTTCACTAATGTGAACCACAGATAGACAAGCACAATACCCATGAAGCCCGTGTAAAGAACAAAGTTCCAGCCAAACACTGATTGGGTCCAGCGTGAAGGCATGCTGTTGTATAAGAATTGAGTCAGCGGTACATCAAGCAGGTGCTCTGGTCGGCCTAAATCTAAAATTAAAACCACTAAACCACCCGCAAGGATCGCAATCGACATCACCATAGATAGCGGCGAGAGCGGCTTATATATAGTTCGTCCAAAAACGGAGGATATGGATGCAATATTAAGCGCACCAGACGCGGCAACGATTAGGAAAACAGCAAAGACGTGGGGTGTACCCCATACAATACGGTTGGTCATCCCGGTGATGGCATGTCCTTCCCCGTGCATGATAAGTGCAGATATAACGCCTGCGCCGATGACGGCGATCAATATTGCCATTAATGCAAAGAAGCGGGGGCTACGCCCTTCAATTTCTGTATATTGTGGTGTCTTCATAATCTTTTTTTAAGTTAGGTTTTGATAACGAACACCAGTGTTCAAACCCAGATCAGAACGGATTTGCTCACCACCATATTTTTTAAGACGCTTGGAGATTTCACTTTCAGGATCTTTTAAATCGCCAAACCACATTGCTTTATGTCCCTCTGTGTTACAAGCGTCAACACAGGCGGGGTTGTTTGGACCATTCGGATCGTCAATACGGTGAACGCATAGCGTACAGCTTTCGACTGTTCCCTGGCCTCGCGGGTATTTTTGTTCAGTTGCTTTTTCATGAATGAATGAACGTGCGTTATAAGGGCAGGCCATCATGCAATAGCGGCAACCAATACAGGCGTGTTTATCAACAAGTACAACGCCATCTGCACGTTTCATTGAGGCGTTAGTCGGGCAAACATCTACACAAGGTGGGTTAGCACAGTGCTGACACATCATCGGGATAGTTTGAACATGTCCTGTTTGTTTATCCGTTAACTTAACTTTACGAATCCATTGTGAATCTGTGGCTGGTTTGCCTGAGGTCGGTACACCATTTTCTTTATGACATGCGGAAACACATTTATTACAACCGGTTCCACATTTATTTGCGTCAATTAACATACCCCAGCGATTTTTATCTGAAGCAGCCTGATCGGCAGGCTTGGCTTGCACGGCATTCAAAAATACACCTGAAGCCAGACTTACTCCTGCAACAGCCGTTGCCTGAGACAGAAATTGGCGGCGATATTGGTCAACTTTATTTTGACTCATTGCTGCCCCTCTTTGTGGTTGCTTGCCAATAACTCGAGCATTTCTGCGGATTCGATAGTCATGCTATGTGTCGCAATATTCAAATGGTTTGAAATGTCGATTGCAGAAAGTGTGTGACGATATTGCGTATTCTGAGGTTTGTCAGAGTGACAGCTGAAGCAATCAATTTGCACAGCGGCATAGACGTGGCAAGTGCTACAGAAATGTTCTGACTCTTCAGCTCGTGCTACCTTACCATCTTCAGCAGGTGCATTATGGCAATCAATACACTCTTTCAGGCTGTACTGTTTGGTACGAATGCCCTTACGTGATGTTTCATCACGTTGATCCAGAATGTAAGACATGTGGTTTTTCTGCATCTCTTCAACAGGCTCGACACACAACGTCTCTTCGCTATATTTTTTCTTTGCCTTGGGGGGTTCAGGCAGCAATGAATCTGCCTGAACAACAACTGGAAGCACGAGTGCAACCACCAAAGCGAATATTTTATTTTTAAGCAACAACGTTAGCTACCTCAGTTAGTCACCCATGGCCATGTCGATATAACCAGTAGGACATACATCCGCACAGATATGACAACCGATACACTTGCCATAGTCTGTGTCCACATAACGACCCATGGTTGCATCATCTTTCTTGACACGGAACACAGCATCTTGTGGACAATAGATGACACAGTTGTCGCACTCAAAACACATGCCGCAACTCATGCAACGATCGGCTTCTTCTGCAGCTTGCTCTTCAGAAAGTCCTTTCATACGTTCCTGGAAGTGACCTAGCACTTCTTCTGAATCAGGCACTTCTTCTTCACGCTTGATGCGGTCTGTATGGTTGAAGTGTCCAAGGAACAACTCATCTGAAGAAATGATTTCGTGAGCAGAACGATCTTCGTAGTTGTGAACGGCCCACTTACCAGCATCCGTACCGCGGTATTCATCAGTAACTTCTTCGCTGAACGCAATAGGCTCATGGCCTGTTTCGCGAAGTTTGTCCAGCAAGTTAAACGTGTGCTTGTCTACTTTAGGACGTTTACGTAATTCTTCATGTTGGAAATAGTGATGGATACTTTCTACTGCAACCGAAGCTTGACCAATAGCAGTTGTGAGCAGGTGAGGGCGTACAATATCACCGGCAACAAAGTGTCCAGGTTTACCCGGTACCTGATAGTGTTGATCAGCATCAATAAAGCCATGGTCGTTGCCCATGCTTTCCATGCCGGTCATGTCACCGCTTTGACCAATGGCAGATACAATCAAATCAGCTTCGATTTCAAATTCGCTGCCTTCTTTGATTGTTTTGCAATCGTCTTCAAGCTCAGCAACTTTCAATGCGATTGCGCGACCATCACCATCAAGAACAACTTCTACAGGTGTAAGCTGGCCGCGAATCTTTACGCCTTCGCGTAATGCATCACGAATTTCATGTTCAGCTGCATTCATCTTTTCAATAGCTGAACGAGAAATCAAGGTTACATCTGCGCCTAACTTAGTGGCAGAAGAAGCAACGTCGTGTGCGGTATGACCCAACACAACATTCTCAGGACGATCTTTTTCATTGATGTTAGTGATATGTCCTAGGCGACGCGCAACAGAAACGACGTCGATTGAGGTGTCACCACCACCGATAACAATAACTTTCTCTGTAACCAGCTTTAAACGGCCATCATTAAAGGCTTCCAGAAAGTCGACACCGGTTAAACAGTTTTGAGCTTTATCTGCATTAGGAATAGGAAGTTGACGACCTTTCTTTGCGCCAAGCGCCCAAAGTACAGCATCAAAGTCTTTCTCAACCTGTTCCATGCTGATGTCTTTACCAACACGCGTGTTCAATTTGATTTCAACGCCCATCTTGATGATACGGTCGATTTCGCCGTTCAGTACGTCACGTGGAGTACGATAACCAGGAATACCATACTTCATCATGCCACCGAGTTCAGAGTGGTCGTCGAAAATTGTGCAAGCGTGGCCGGCACGGCGCAGTTGATACGCAGCGGCTAGACCTGCTGGACCACCACCGATGATGGCAACTTTTTTTCCTGTATCTTTTTCAGCTGAAGCAAAGGTAAAGCCAGCATCCAGAGCAGAGTCACCAATGTATTGCTCAACAGAGTTGATGCCAACATGATCTTCGACCTGGTTGCGGTTACAACCATCTTCACATGGGGCAGGGCAAACACGACCCATGATAGAAGGGAATGGGTTCGCATCAGTAGAGCGACGGAATGCATACTCTTGCATCGTCATGTCGCCAGATGGCTTTTCGATACCACGCACAATATCCAGCCAGCCGCGAATATCTTCGCCAGAAGGGCAGCTGCCCTGGCAAGGTGGAGTACGGTTTACGTAAGTTGGGCACTTATATGTAGTGTCTTCGCTAAAGATCTGAGCAGTCATTGAACCCCATTCATGATCGCCGTCTTCGTACTTACGAAACGTGAGTTTGTCGTCTTGCATATCGTCACGTGATGTAGCCATGCTTGTATCTCCTGTTCTAACAGTTAGTTCGGATTGCTCCGCACCAAAAAAATTTATTCCGCTTCAGCTGCGTCTTCTTCCGCTGCTTCTTCTTTAATACCTTTAGTCAAAATAATTGCATCAGAAACCAACTGATGCACACTGACTATCTGGTCCATAGTAAAGCCGTAGTAGGGCAATACTTTTGTAAACTGACTTTTACAGATGGCGCAGATTGCGGCCATATGTGTAACACCGTTTTGTTCAACGACGTTTTTCAATGCTTGCATTCGAGGCATAGCACCTTTAACTCGAATCTCCATTAGGTCATCGGTTAACAGACCGCCACCGCCACCGCAGCAGTAAGTGCCTTCACCAATGGTGTCGGGTTCCATATCATAAAAATTATTACAAACGGCCTTGATGACTTCACGCGGAATCTTGAATTGACCACCAGGCTCTGGTCCCATACGTGATGCACGAGCAACATTACACGAATCATGGAAGGTGAGGGTCATGTGATCGTTTTCTGACTTATCAAACTTCAGCGCATTTTTCTGAATCAGGTCGTAGGTAAACTCACAGATATGCTGAGGTACTGGGTATTTCGGATCCAGAAAGTCGAAAGGACCTGCTAATGTATTCAGGAAGCTATAAGCAACACGCCATGCGTGGCCACACTCACCAAATACAATACGTTTAACACCAAGTTCTAAAGCGGCTTCACGAATACGCATTGCAACTCGACGCATGTTTTCATAGCTTCCAATGAACATACCAAAGTTGGCAGCTTCCGAAGCGTAAGAGCTAACCGTCCAGCTTACACCTGCTTCATGGAACACTTTACCGTAACCAATCAGACCATCCACATGAGGCTCAGCAAAAAAGTCAGCTGAAGGTGTAACTAATAATATATCTGCGCCTTTAACATCCAGCGGAAATTTAACCGCAACGCCTGTATCTTCTTCTACTTCTTCTTCAAGACCTTCTAGCGTATCTGCAAGCGCAGGCTCAGGAAGACCAAGATTGTTACCGATTTTGAATACCTTGCCGATAATTTCGTTAGAATATTTCTGACCCATGCCAACAGCAGCCAATACTTCCCGTGCGGCCATGGTAATTTCTGCGGTATCAATACCGTAAGGGCAATAAACTGAACAACGCCGGCATTCTGAACACTGATGGAAATAGCTATACCAGTCGTCTAGCACTTCTTTGTCTAATTCTTTCGCGCCGACAAATCCAGGAATACCCAGCTTACCGAAGAACTTACCTGCGAATGTAAAGTAACGACGATAGACCTGACGGTATAAATCTTGTCTCGCAACAGGCATGTTTTTAGGGTCTTGCGTTCCAAGATAATAATGACACTTGTCGGTGCAGGCACCGCACTTAACACAAATGTCTAAGTAAACTTGTACAGAGCGATACTTGCTTTGTAGCTCGCCCATTTTATCAATGGCTTTTTCTTTCCAGTCATCAACAAGCACATCAGGATAACCCAATGGCTCATTAAATGGCGCTCTTGATACGAACGGTTTCGAGCCAGCCATCGTCCCATCTTTATACTTAGGGATGATTGTATATTCTTTTAATTCTGGGGTTTCAAAATCTGCCACGATTATTCCTCATCCACTTATATTTAGTTGCCAGACTCAAGTTTACGTGCCCACGCTGCAACATGACGTTGTTCGCGTGGGTTATCGACCTGGTTGCGACTTGGGCTAAAGAAGACACCCGGCGCGTGGAGTAATTTACTAATAGGAAATATCACCATCAGCACCAGAACTAATGAAAGGTGAGTGATAATAAGACCATTATCTGGAACCGGCTGCCAGTTAACCGTCAGCAAGCCAATTGCAAACGCCTTCAGCTGAAGCACAGCAGTGGCATCTTTAAATACGAATGATACGAGCACACCTGTAACCGCAATACCCATGATCAGTAAAAGCATGGCAAAGTCAGAAGGGCTCGAAATATAACGGACGCGGTCAACAAAAAGACGGCGACCAAACAAACCAACCAGACCAAACAGCATAATCCAGCCGCCGTATTTTCCAGCGGTAAGAACTAGCCAGTTATTTATCAATGGATAAATAATCCAGTCGGAAGGGACGACATAACGTAGATGTCTAAAGAATGCGAGTAGTAGGGCTAAGTGGAACAACCAGCCAAATATCCAGATCCATTTGTTTGATTTCCAGAGACTGTTAAAGAAAACAACTTCTGTGATCATGCGCCAGACAACGCCAGTTTTAGTGACAGGCGCAGGTGTGGTCGGAATTTTTAACGGAGCTGGTGTTTTTGCATACTGCTTGATCTTTACAAACAGACCGAAAGCGAGCAAAAAGAATGCCGTGTAAAACAATATGCCGAATAAAACGTGCATGTGTTCCTACCCTAATTATTAAATTTCTTCGACGTACTAATAAGTTTCAGGGGGTGAAACACCCCCTTCACTAATGCGTAAATTAAACGCAGCCTGTTGGCTTAGGTAAACCAGCGTATTTACACGCTTGCTTGCCAGGACCGTATGGGAATAATTCATACAGGTACTTGCTGTTACCTTTGTCTTTACCTAATTTCTTGCCAATCGCTTTAGTTAAAACGCGAACTGCTGGAGCAATTTGGTATTCTTCATAATATTCACGCAGAAAGTTGATAACTTCCCAGTGGCTTTCAGATAACTCACAGTCATCTTCTTTCGCCATGATGTCAGCGATTCCAGGTTCCCACTGGGACAGATCTGCCAGGTAACCTTCTTCATCAACCTCGAAAATTTTTCCATTTAATTCAATTGCCATGATTCGTTCTCCTCGTGCAGTGAACTACACTTAGTTCATACTGTTAAAATTAAAGCCAAGCCTGTACTTTGTCGTTGTCTACGGTTAAAGAAACAAAACCGCTGTAGTCGACAACCTTGAAGCCATCAATGAGTTTATCTTCACCAATGCCTCGAGCTTTCAAGTCAGGACCTAAAACATAAAAACTGATATCACCTTTAGCGCTTTCAATGGCTGCAGATTTAACTGTGCCTTTCATTGCGCCATATACGCCATCTTCAATCAATAAAACAGAGCTGCCTTTGGCTGCCAGTCGAAGACATGCATCTAAAGCATTTTTTTCAAAAGGTGATTTATTTACTGTGTGCAATATAGCCATTTATCATTCCACCCTAGAAGTTTAATAAGACGTCAGAGTCATCAAGCAAAGCTTTCATCTCTTCCGAACTTATAACTTTAATCGAATCTTTCTCTGCCCAATCTTCGTCTTCATCTTCCCATTTGAGCGGCATAAGATCGTCGATTGTTAAACCACGTGCATCCAGGGACTCTTTTTCAACAAAGATCTTGTTGACTTCAAAGTCGCCGAGGGCAGAGTAGGTGGGTGAAAAGTTTTTGATGCCGAGTTCCGTTGTGTCCTGACCTTTTGCGATTTGGTATACACCATCATCAACAAAGGCGAGAGATACGTCCTGCTCGAAAGCTGCACCAATCAAAATAACTTCTAATGATTCCCATGCGTAGATCGTGCCGTAAGGGGCTTTACGATTTACATACATGAATTTTTTTGTAGCCATGCAATAATTCCCCTTCGGTTAGTCGCCAAAAACAATAAGACGATCGCTTTCGATACCTGCTTCGATTAACTGACCTAAGCCAGAAATACGGAAGCCATCAGCGATGTTGTTGCCGTCTTTGCCGTTACGTTCCTGTTCACCTTCATCCACGATACCGCGACGTTGAGCTGCAGCAACACAAACGACTAAGTCGAGAGCATGTTCTTTAGCTAACGCAGACCAACTATTCGCAATATTAATGTCATCTTGCGGAGGGGTGGAATAACGAGTGCCGTTATTTACACCATCGTGATAGAAGAATATGCGAAAGATCTCATGACCTGCTTCAATCGCAGCCTTGCAATAATTCAAGGCTGTGACTGAAGCTTCATGGTTATATGGACCTTCATTAATTTGAATACCTAACTTCATCAATTCAATCCCTATTCTTAGAAACGGATGTGAGTAGAAGCATTCAAGCTGGCACGTGCGCCTTTCCAGTTATCAATATGATACTTGGTGAAAGGTAAGCCAGTAACTTCGAAGAAACGAGGCCAGCCGATACGTTCGATCCAGTCGTTGATACGTTCCCAATCTTTCGCACCTTCACGGTAAGCTTTAAGAATCTGCTTAACGATGGCAGTGGCTTCAGGCCAGCGAGGTGGGTTGTTTGGGATACCAGCAGCAACCAGTTTCTGGAAAGAAGGTTTGCTACGTGCATTTGAGTGGTTACCACCAACCCAGACAGCCAGCTGAGAATGAATAGGATCGTTAATCTGCATTGGAGGACAAGGTGGGAAACATGCACCACAACAGATACATTTTTTCTCATCTACTTCCAATGAAGGCTTACCGTTAACCAGAGCTGGACGAATCGCAGCAACTGGGCAACGTGCAACAACTGTTGGACGTTCACAAACGTTAGCAACTAAGTCATGGTTGATCTTAGGTGGTTTAGTGTGTTGAACATTGATCGCGATATCGCCTTGACCACCACAGTTGATTTGACAACAAGAGGTAGTTAAGTGAACACGGTTAGGCATGTTACATTCTTTAAAGTCATCGATGAGTTCGTCCATCATTGACTTAACAACACCAGATGCGTCTGTACCTGGGATGTCACAGTGTAACCAACCTTGTGTGTGCGAAATCATCGCAACTGAGTTAGCTGTACCACCGACAATGAAACCGGCATCTTCAACTGCTTTAATTAAAGGTGCTACCTGAGCTTCTTTCGTTACCATGTATTCAACGTTTGAACGCAAGGTAAAACGTAGATAGCCATCTGCAAACTCATCACCAATAGCAGTTAGTTTACGCAGACTGTATGAATCCAGAATACGTTGAGTGCCTACTCGAACAGTCCAAATTTCGTCGCCGCTGTGTGCAACGTGAAGCAGTACACCTGGACGTGGATGTTCGTGATATTTCCATTGACCATAGTTTTTACGCATTGAAGGATGCATGTACTGAAAACCATCTGGGCAACCTGATTCAATCGGTGGGCGTAGAGCCGCTTTTGTATCCGACATGAGTTGTTCTCCTAAAACTTCGTTAATTCTTTATGCTTAAAAAATGCTAAAGCAGTGCTTATCAGAGCTGAGGGATTAACCTGCAGCCGCTGCCTTTTCTTCAGACTTGCGCTGGAACCATGCTTCAGCTTCTTCGTCCCAGCCATCCATACGTACGTATGAACACTGACGAGGACTGCTTATCATGTTCGGATCAACGTCAACACCAACACCTTCCAGGAAGTTGACCAAGCCAATACGTTCGATCATTTCACCAGTACGTTCGTGCTCAAGTGCATTTTCTGCAAAGAAGTCAATTACTTCTGAAGCGAGGTCTACGATCTTCTCGTAGTCATCAGCTGTATCAAGTTTCATGAATGGAACAACAACCGTTCCCATCAAGTCACCAATCTTCAGAGTACGCTTACCACCGATAAGGATGGTTACACCTTTGTCATCACCAGGTGATAAAGCTTTAGTCATCACGTTCAGGCAATGCATACAGCGTACGCAGTTACCATTATCGATATCTAAGGTGTCATCATCGTTCAGGGTCATACAGTTTGTAGGACAACGAGTGGTTACGTTATCAATGATGTAGTCACGGCCTTTTAATTTAGCGAAGGCTTTCACTTCATCTTGATCGACTTTCATGTCATCACGCCAAGTGCCAATTACTGCAAAGTCAGAACGTTCAATTGAGTTCATACAGTCATTCGGGCAACCAGAGACTTTGAATTTGAATTTATAAGGCAGGGCAGGACGGTGAACATCATCGGTGAATGTGTTAACCAGATGACGCATAACCGCATGCTCATTTGTGCAAGATTGTTCACAACGTGCAGCACCAACACAAGCCATCGCTGTACGTACACAAGGACCCGCACCACCTAAGTCCCAACCGTATTCATTGATTTCATCAAAGAAGTGTTGAGTACCTTCAGTCGTTGTACCGATAAACATGATGTTACCGGTTTGACCGTGGAATGTGATAAGGCCTGAACCGTTTTTCTCCCAGCTATCAGCCAACTGATTCAAGATATCAGTGGTGTAGTAGTTTCCGGGTGGTGGCTGTACACGCAGTGTGTGAAATTCTTTCGATTCTGGGAAAGCATCGCCTACTTCAGAGAAACGGGGGATGATGCCGCCGCCGTAACCGAATACAGATACAGTACCACCTTTCCAGTAACCTTTGCGGGTCTCATATGAATGCTCGAGTTGACCTAACAGTGAGTTAGCAACTTCGTTGATGCGTTCATTAGGATAGTCATCACGCATGCGCTTGAAACCAGAAATGAAGCTAGGCCAGGGTCCATCTTCCAGGACGTCTAGCATTGGCGTTTGATGAATCTTGCTCTTATCCATGGCTTTCTCCTCAGGATATAAACTTGTTAATTGCCGGCTAATTGTTACTCCGCCCTGATTGAACATATAGAGCTGATTAATCAGAGCACATATAAACTTTGTTCATTTGACTGGGGCGAAGTCTAGGCCGCACTGACCTTTGGGAGAATCTCACCTATGGGGTGATCCTGCGTCCCACTTTTACCCCTTAAGGGGTAGATAAAAAACGACCAACTGCCCATAAATCCATTTCATTGACGCGTTTTTGCTTGTGAAATCTAAAATATCTTTTGAATACATTGAGTTACAAATTTGCGTATTACGCTGGCGCGCGCGATTATATATCCATACGCAACACAGGTGAATAGCCGCGATGTAAATTTTCTTAGATTCTCGCACTAATAAAGTTGAGTGCATTACAATATAAGCGTGCTTTAAAATACAAATATCGATATGCCTGAATCTAAATCAAAACCAGAATCAAAATCGCAGGAAGAAACACTATCGGCAGCCAGGACCGGGGTCTTTAGCCTTGATAATAATGAGGCGTATAAGCGGTGGCGAGATGAGAAGCTGGCCGCAGTGTCTCAGCAGTTGGATGGATTAACAATTGAGATTGAAAACCCAGCGAGCCTGAGTGCTGCAGAACAGGCTAAATTTGCGCAATGTCTAAGCAGCACTAATCTTGCCATATATAAGTGTAAGGGGGCATCAGCCTCAAAGCGGGATATTCAGGGGCTGGCAGCGCAACTTGGTCTGAATCAGCTAGATAACAACCTGTGTGCCGATGAAGATAGCATTACATCCTTGCAGGTCAAGCAGACAGGCCACCATGGCGGTTACATTCCCTATAGCAATAAACGGCTAAGTTGGCACACAGATGGATATTACAATCCACCGGAACAGACGGTTAGGGCCATCGCGATGCACTGTGTGCGGCCCGCAGCTCGCGGGGGTGAAAATAGCTATCTTGACCCCGAGATTTTATATATTCAGCTTCGTGAGCGAGAGCCGTTATGGATTGAGGCATTAATGCGCTCAGATGCATTGACGATTCCACCCAACATAGAGGCCGGCAAGGAAATTAGAGCCAAAACTAAAGGTTCTGTTTTTTCCGTTGATGATCAAGGTTCTTTGCACATGCGGTACTCGGCGCGTACACGTAACATTGAATGGCTTGATAATGAACATATAAAGCAGTCAACAGATTTTATTACCGATTTTTTGGCGAGTGATTCGCCTTACATTTTTCGATATCGCTTAAATGAAAATGAAGGTGTGATTAGTAATAATGTATTGCATAATCGCACCGCTTTTGAAGAAGATGAAGAATCAAAACGTTTGCTATATCGCGCGCGCTTTTATCAACGCGCAAACATTGGCTAGCAAATAATATAATTACAGGTGCAAATAGTATGTTATGGCTGAGTGAAGTGTTAATGAAAAACCATGAAATGGTATCGTTTGACGAGCTTAAAGAAAAAATTTCTGCTGGCGCACAGGGTGAAATGTTTTTTCGAATGGATGTTAAGCCTCCTTTTTCAGACACGCCAGAAAATTGGGAAGATCAACTCGAGTCGGCATTTACCTCTGGCCAACGATCTTAAATTTCTATAGTAGGTTAAATCATGTTCTGGACTGAAGATACAGACAGTAAAAGAAAGTATGAAACCCCGAATGATGTGATGGATGTCAGCTTTAAGCTCGATTGTAAAACCTTGCCGATTGATCATGCACAGGCTTTATCGGATGCTATTCATTCTGCGCTGCCCTGGTTTGGTGAAGAAGAATTTACGGGATTGCATTTAATCCATGTTGCAGAATCAGGTAATGGCTGGATGCGCCCGGAAGATCCTGAAAATGAAGTGTTGTGTTTATCAAAACGTACACGCATGACGCTGCGTATCCCAGAGCATCGTATTGAAGATGCTTACCTATTATCAGGTAAAGAGCTTGATATCGATGGGCATGCACTGATGGTGAAAGAGGGCAGTTCAAAAAAACTTAGCGTCTTGCCAACCATGTTTGCGCGCTACATTCTCACCGAACAGCATACCGATGAAGATGCGTTTTTACAGCAGATGGTTGATGTGCTCAAGGCAATGGAAATCCCCGTCACCAAGGTTATGGCCGGCCGTCTGCGCAAGATGCGTATGAGCGAGGGTGATGTCTACCTGCGCAGTTTGATGGTGGCAGAAATGCTCCCGGAAAATGCCTTCAAGTTGCAGATGCATGGTATCGGTGGGGGACGCAAATTTGGCTGCGGCTTATTTGTGGCCCAAAAAGGCATCAGCGCCGTCAACGCGAGCGATTAATCAAAAATCAGGTAACGCCTTACTGGATACTGTAAAACAGCTTCTATCACTCCCATATATTACTGATGGGGTGCTTGATCCGAGGTGAAAAATCCAGATAATAGGCGCACTTTCGTATCTGTATGTGGCTCCTTTATATTCATTCGACCACTATTCAGAATATAACGGTTAACCAAAATTCTAGAGGTATTAACAATGGCACTCGAAGTAAACGGACAAACTATTGCAACGACAGACAATGGTTATCTAGAAGACGCAAGCGCCTGGAACCAAGAAGTGGGCCAGGCTCTGGCTGATGGCGAAGGCATTGAGATGACTGAGAAACACTGGGATGTGGTCAATTATCTACGCGATGAGCACTTCAATAATGGCGGTGCTGAACCTAATGAGCGCACTATCCTGAAAGATATGGGTAAAAAGTGGGGCGAAAAACGATTAAGCTCTAAAGTAATGTACGAAATGTTTCCTGCGATGCCTTCTAAGCAGGGCCGCAAAATAGCGGGTTTACCACAAAGTACGCGTAAAGGCGGATATTAATCCGACGAAACGGGCTGTCTGAGTTATGGATAGGCCAAAGGTGATATGGAGAGCTTATTAGCCCTTTGCTATATTCTCTTCATAAATTCCTGCGGGGTCGTTTGTAAAACGGTCTAAATAGATAAAATTCAATATGTTAAGTGAGGTTTGCGATGAGCGACAAACAAGCAAAGATTAAAAAGATGCTAGAGATGCAGGCAAAATTTACTGCATATGAGCAAAAAAATGGCGTTACTGCAGAGGAATATTTTATGGCAGCAGAAGGTCACGAGCTTGCTGGATACCGTCAGGAATATCTTGCTCTGGCTGAAGAAGTGCTCAACATGGCGCATGAAGACAAAGGTTCAATACGATAAGTTAGAACGAACTATAGATCTGATTCACGAGAAAGGCCGCAATAGCGGCCTTTTTTGTGCCTGCCGATTAACAGGTAGAGGTGTTGCGTAACTTAACAAACCACTTTAACTTTACATTAAATGTGAGCTGTAACCTGTTGTATATATTATAATTCTGACCACATTCTAATCAGGTTCACGTAGCTGTGATCAACCTGATGGGTGATATCGGAATCAGGTTGTTCCCGCATCAGGTTCTCTCGCGCCTGATTCAATTCATACAATAACTCGCGTCGTTCAGCCTGCCGAATCATGCTCTGAACCCAGGTAACAGCCACTAATCGCGTTCCAGACGTGACAGGTGCCACCTGATGCAGGCTAGAGGATGGGTATAAAATGGCACAGCCTGCCTCTAACTTAACCATTTGTGAGCCATATTGGGTTTTAATGGCGAGCTCACCACCTTCGTAGTCACCAGGTGCGTTTAAAAATACAGTACAGGAGATATCAGAACGATATCGTTGTCCAGCCGGACCCATAACAGGATCATCAATATGTTCACCGTAGGTCTGTCCCTTCTCGTACTTCGCATAAAACGGTGAAGCAATGCGGTGCGGTAAGGCCGCGTTCTGAAACAGAGGATGCTGCACCAGCGTGTTCATCACTAATGTATTGAGCCGATTGAGTTGCTCTGAATCGGCCGGCAACTCCGCGTTGTTTTTGACGCGTTGCGCCGCTTGTCCTGCTGACAACTTGCCATCAACAAAATCAGCATGGGTAAGAATATCCTGAATTTCTGTCAGTTTCTTTTTCGAAAGTAGTGCGGGGATTTCTATAAGCATATTGGTTACATCTTGTAGTGGCGGCAAGGTACAATAATGTCTTTGAATGCCAGGATAAGTCAATGAAACTAAATGTCCACGTCGGTGAAAATACCTTCCCTTTAGATGTCCCCGATGACATGTTGGTCGAAGCTGAACATATTTACGCAAAAATGGACGTCGATATGAATAAAGGTTGGCAAATGTATCGTGACTGGGTAGTTGATCTTACGAATTTTCAACGTTGCCAGGTGGTCGGGGATAAATTATTAACGGCTCTCGAAAATGAGAACCAGCCATCTTCTATGCTAATGGCCGGTTACATCATGACCCGGATGCCGGATATTAGTAACATACATATCTCTACTGATGGTGATATCACTCAAACGCAATTGGATTAAATAATTTGTGCCTGGTTTTGTTATCTGACTTTCATTGTCCCTGGTTTTAGGTTTTAGGTTTTAGGTTTTAGGTTTTAGGTTTTAGGTTTTAGGTTTTAGGTTTTAGGTTTTAGGTTTTAGGTTTTAGGTCTTAAGCAAAAATAACCCAGGTAGTAGCGATATACTTTACGCCTTTTTCGAGTGTTACCCCTCTATGTTCATGCGTCCAAAAAGGGGGAAATAAGAGCAGCTTGCCTTGTTCAGGTTTGATTTTTACATCCTGATATAAAAATTCGGTTTCACCACCCGGGCCTGGCACATCATTCAGATACCATACGGCGACAAGTTGTCGTTGACTAAATTCATGGCTGCCGCCATCAATATGCCAGTGATAATGCTCGCCAGGTTCAGTGCGCTGAATGGCATAACCCATATCTTTGAATGGTCCTTTGAAATAGGGGTATGTTTCTCTGAATTCTTTTATCGCTATGCCTAGTGACGAAAATAATCCTCGATCCACATCTTTCCAGTGCTCTTTGTCGCTTACCACCAGGTCGGTTGATTTTTTGATGCTTTGATCTTTTTTTGCCATCTGACCAATGCGTCCCTGATATTGATCATCTTTGTAGTGTTCAAAGCGGCGAATCATTTCTTCGCAGGCATCGGCCGGGATAGAATTCTTTTTCTCAAAAATAAAGGTATTGGGTTTGACTTCAATGATGGTAGAAAGTGGCGTGATTATTTTTTCCATATTAATTATCTAAAGCTTATTATTGTCTATTATGTCGATAAGAATTTGTTTGTCGATATTATTATTGTTCTTCCAGGTGCTTAATGCTGACTGGCAAGTATTTTCCCAGTGGGTGGCGCCTTGTTTTACTATAACGTTTAGTTTTTTGAAATCCAATGTGATCATCCAGTCTTCGTACGCGGCTAATAAACCCGGAAAAAGATCTTTGCGCAAATGGGTGAGGTTGGCAATATAAAAGTGCAGTGACGGGATATTTTCTTTTTCGATAATATCTGGCAATGTCGACAGGCAGTCTGCCAGATGATCGCGAGCTGAGCGTAATAGCAGCTCCAGTTTTGAGTGTGGTAATGAGAAGAGTAATGCTTCCCATTCGCTTCCCAGTATTTCAAAGGCCTTAACTTCACCTATTTCGTGCAATATCGCCGAGTTGAGCTCTTTGTCCGTCATGTTGGTTAATGACAATTCCAGTTCATTATCAAAATTATAAAAACCTAACGCGCGACCAAGTGCGTTATCAGGTTTGTTCCAACACCATTGCTCGTATTTTTCCCAAATTAGACGGCGCATTGCTTCGCGACGAATATATATAATGTTACTTTGACTCATGGCGGGTGGGGCAGTGAGGTCTCGTGCGTATTCATCAGCAACGACAATAATTTCAAACCCATTGTAGTGTTCATGACGTTCCAATACGCCCAAAAAGAAATGTGCATTAGTGTTTCTACCAAGGCCGCCGCTGTACACAAGTTGCTGTGGTTTTAAGATCACATTTATAGATGCGGAGTCAAACGGATCATATTCTATGCCGTCTATCGGGATGCTTGAGAAGTTATTTTCTGTCAGGCTCTCCCATAATTCTTCGCGCATGCGCAGCCAGTTACCAACTTCAGCCCCCGGGATAGGATCACCATAGTCATAACCACTTTCCCAGCGATAGAACTCACGCATTTTTAATAAATAAATACACATGGTGTAATTGCCCGCTGCCTGAGAATCAGCTATGTGACAATTGGTTTGGACGACTTGTTTTATATTAGATAGATTTAGGCTCATCGTAGAAATGACTATTGGCTAACGTTGAAAGAACACTCCAGCGTTTAAAAACACAATCTGGTATCACCTCCTGAATTTATCCAAGAATTTACCTCAAAATTTACCCCAAAATTTACTTGGAGTCGTCGTGACAACTAAGTAATATGGGCGATATATTTATCCTAGCACGCTAATTCCTGGCCTGCTACTTAGCCGTGAGATGGGACGGTTACCCGAGTTTAACCGACTGTTTTGTGTGTGATTACCGAGGTGTAGTGTGCGAGTAAAAAGTAAATGGCATAAAAAAGATAAGACCCACACAGTTGAAGAATTGGCGGGTGCACTGGCGTTTATCGCGGTAAGGATTGCTCAAAATGGAACTCTCAGTCTGGAAAATAATGATTTTCAAACAGACACGGCAGCTCAACGTCTGGAAGTTATGTCGGAGTATCTATGTTTTACGGTACACATGATCGATCGTATGACGATTGAAAAATTTGACGAGGATGAGCGTCAACGTTTCATGACTGAGCTTTCAATTAAGTGTGCAAAACATATTGAAGATAATAAGCGGGATTTAATTGGGCCTGGAGAATACCGTCAGGAATTTGTTGATTTACTAAATCAGCGCATGTCTGATTACGCCGATTTTCAGTATGACGAAGAAGAGGGGGCCCCCAGTTTTCCAATGCGTCGTTTTTTCGGTGATCGGATGACGGAGAAGATGGGCGAAAAAAATAAAAAGTGGGTCGGAGACCAAATCATTGATGTAGAAGTGCCTGACCTTATGGAGTCGCTACATAAGGGCGTTCCAAATTTGTTTAAATAACTGGTTAGTCCAAATTACAACTTCGCAGCCATGCTGCTTACGATAACTTGTCGTAACAACCTCACAAGAAAACAACGATAAACCTCTGTCGACAGTGCATAGGGTACCAGAGTAAAACTGCAAGAATAATTAAACTGAAAGTTCTAAATGCTCGCACACTTGTTTTTGCACAAATATGGTGCTATTTGGACGCAAAAAGTAGCTACTGCAGTCGTTAGCTCAAGGTGGTGAAATGTAGAAAATAAACACTGTGTTTTTTTAAAACAGTTAATATTTAATCTGACAAGCGGTGTTAGGTATAAATCTAGACAATAAAAAAGGCGGGATAACCCGCCTTTTTTATTCAACTATTTCTAGCTGCCTGAAAAAACTTATTTAGAAAAGTTTTTGTAGTTGTCCATGTTGTGTGCAGTGCCATCTTCGTAGCCTGAGTTGTATGCATCATTCACGCGTTGTTCTTCACGAATAGGGTTTATCAGGAAACCACCTTGCCAGCCCTGGATGTATTCAGCATCAACACCTGCTTTTTCCATAGCGTCTACGTGTGCGTGGTAGCTTTGTAAGTCCTGTGTGTTCATCGTTATCTCCTCTTCAGTATCTATACTTGCAAGTTTCAAATTAAATTAAGCAAATCATCCTGCCCGAAAAGGGGCGAGTGCTTTACCAGAAATTACTGCATCGCTGGCCTGTTGGCCGCTAATGCGAAATCGTTTGTTTACCCCAACTGCTTTATGCAGATGGCTCATTTTTGCCAGAGTGAAGCTTGTCTTGTTGTCGACTGCCTCGAACTCATGCCCTTAACTTTCAGCGGTGTATTATCCGCTTTATTGGCCATCTCGAGCAAATCCTTAACCGGGACATCATCCTGGTTTTTGCTGTATTCTTGCCGCCTTGCCATCTAGTGGCGTAGCCGTCACTTGAATCCGTGGCCTGTAGCTGGCCCTGGTAAGCCGTTCTCTAATGAAAGCGGCTGGAAGTATAGCTATACCAATAGGTTAGCTATATATCCCAATAGGGAAAGTGTTGGCCTGCGCCGAACGCCTAAATTGCCCCCAATAGAGATATGTTTAAAGGCAGAGTAAACGGGTAAGTTTAGAAAACACTAATATTGTTAAAGACTTAGCGACTTTACACATACAATTCATGCGTGAATTGGAGAAAATGATGGCAGATTCAGACGATATCAATATCGCCAGCGCAATGGCAGCCTTTGAAGGAAAGCACTTTTCCCAGGCAATGCAGCTTTTTACACCGATAGCGGAGGCGGGTGACATGGATGCCCAACACCGTGTTGCTATCATGTTCCAAAATGGGCTCGGGATGGCGCGTAACTGTGAAGCGGCCTTCCGCTGGATGAAGGCATCAGCAGAGCAGGGCTATGCTATCGCCGAACATGGGCTTGGTTTTATGTATCTTGAGGGTGATTGTGCTGAGCAGGACTCTGCACAGGCCGCAAAATGGTTCCAGCTAGCCGCTGACCAGGGGCTGGCGGGCTCACAGACCACGCTGGCTCAGATGTACGAGCAGGGCAATGGCGTTGAGCAAGATGCCGATAAAGCAAAAGCCTTGTACGCCCAGGCCGGATTCTGATTGGCCTGTTACTGCACCACAATACATCGATTACAAAAGCTCAGTAAGGAATACGAATAAGAATGCGCCCAGCACATTTGTCACAGGTTTTAGACACCGAATTTAATAGTACAGAGGATGGTCACCATACTCCGGTGATGTTGTGGGGACCGCCAGGGGTTGGTAAATCGCAGATAATCGCCCAGGTTGCGCAGAAACAGGCCGTGCCGATTATCGATATTCGTTTATCTCAGATGGAACCGTCTGATCTGCGTGGTATTCCTTTTCGCGACAAAGATATTGTGGAATGGGCGATCCCCGCGATGTTGCCTGATGCGCAACGTCATGGTGAGCAGGGCATTTTGTTTCTGGATGAAATTACATCGGCACCACCGAGCGTGTCAGCAGCGGCTTACCAGCTTATTCTGGATCGTAGTCTCGGTAGTTATAAAATTCCGGAAGGCTGGGCGATATTTGCTGCCGGTAATCGACAAGGTGATCGGGGTGTGACCTATACCATGCCGGCACCACTGGCTAATCGATTTTCACATTTTGATGTTGAAGTGCACACCGATGACTGGGTGGCGTGGGCTTATCACAATAATATCGATGATCGTATTATTGCTTTCGTGCGTTTTCGTCCAGAGTTACTATTTGATTTTGATCCTGCGCATAACCCAGTGGCATTTCCTTCGCCTCGTTCATGGGAGTTTGCGCATCGTGCATTGCAAAAGTTTGAACATCAGCATGATTTATTACTGGGCGCGTTACAGGCATGTATTGGCCAGGCTGCTGGTATTGAAGTAAAAGCTTTTATTGATAATCTTGATCAGCTTCCCGATTTGGATGCTATTACGCGCGGTGAAGAAGTGGTCGCCCCCAAAGAAATTGATTTGCAATATGCGGTTGCAACTGCACTGGTTGGTCGTGCTATCCGCAGCAAGAGTAGCGAAGATGCGCAAACAGTGTATGGTCATATCCTCAGTTATGCGAGCAAGTTTCCACAAAAAGAAATGGGCGTCATGTTGGTGACCGATATGCATCGCGCCATTGGCGAAGATATTTTTTCTGTTCCGGAGTTTGCGCGCTGGTCAAACGATGTTGCGGATCTAATGTTGTACGAGTCATAAGTTTTTACATTTCTATAATATAGTTAGCGATAATTTTAGCGATATGGAACAAGCTGATATCGAAAACAAACTGGCGGCGGCAAGAACCCGTTTAATTCTTGATAAACCTTTTCTGGGTGCGTTAGTTCTGCGCCTGCCACTGGTGAAGGCCGATCCTGACTGGTGCACAACCACCGCGACGGATGCTCGTAAATTTTATTACAATTCTGAATATATCGAACAGCTGTCGCTGTCAGAAACGCAATTTATTCTTGCGCATGAGGCTTTACATTGTGCCTTATCCCACTTTGCACGGAGAGAACATCGTATCAAGCATCGTTGGGATATCGCTTGTGACTATGCTATTAATCCATTGCTGCTAAAAGATGGTTTAGATGCACCCCCAGGTTCTTTGTATGAGCGATCTTATGAAGGCATGAGCTCCGAAGAAATTTACCCCTATATTGAAGATAACGAGAATCAGGAAACGTTAGATCAACACCTGTACGACAAGCCTGAGGAACAAAAACAAAATCAGGATCCGGAACCACCTCCACCAAAGCCAGAACAACAGGAAGATGATGAAAAAGGTGCAAGCCCTCAACAACAACCGGATGAAAATACAAAAGGTGCACCTCAGCCACCGCCGTTGTCGCACGATGAACAGGATAATTTAAGTGTGCAATGGCAGCAACGACTTGCTGGTGCTGCACAGCAAGCCATGCAGGCGGGTAAACTTTCAGGTGAGATGGCGCGTCTTGTCGATTTTCTCATTCAACCGCAATTACCCTGGCGAATGCTACTTGCGCGCTATATGACATCATTAGCACGTGATGATTATAGTTATACGCGACCATCAACACGACGTGGCGAACCCGCTATTTTTCCCAGCCTGAGAAGTAGCCAGGTAGACGTTGTTATTGCATTAGACACAAGTGGTTCAATTTCTGAAGGTGAGATGAAAGAATTTATTAGCGAGATTGATGCAATAAAAGGCCAAATGCGTGCGCGTATCACCTTACATGCCTGTGATGCAGAACTAGCTGATAAAGGCCCGTGGACTTTTGAGCCATGGGAGGAATTTAGTTTGCCGGATGATATCCACGGTGGAGGCGGTACCAATTTTAAACCCGTGTTCAAATGGGCTGAGACATTGGATCAAAGCCCGGATTTGTTAATTTATTTTACAGATGCGGAGGGAGGCTTTCCTGAGGTGGCTGCATATTATCCGGTTATATGGCTGGTAAAAGGTAAACACCCCGTTCCCTGGGGGCAACGAATACAACTTAATTGAATGTTAATTATTTAGTTTAATAGATCATCCAGGCGATGAGGCTTATCAATGCCGTAGCCTTGCAGATAATCAACACCAATATCCTGGAGAATTTTCGCTGAATTATCATCCTGAACGAATTCAGCAATTACCGTTTTTTCCATGAAGTGACCAATTTCACAGATCGATTTAACAACGGCATAATCATTTTTATTGTTAGCGATATCTTTAATGAAGACCCCGTCGATTTTCAAATAGTCGACAGGTAAACTTTTCAAGTATGAATATGAAGACATACCTGTGCCAAAGTCGTCAAGTGCAAATTTGCAGCCCGTGCCTTTAATGGTTTCGATGAAGTCGGCGGCATCAGAAAGATTTGTTACACCCGCTGTTTCCGTTACTTCAAAACAAACGCGTTCAATGGGTACTGATGTATCAGTGACTTGTTGGTAAATATATTCAATTAACCCTTCATTGTTAAGTGATTGCCCGGAAAGGTTAATAGAGAACGCGGAAATATCACTCACGGCATCCTCATTGTCAGCAATCCATACAAAGGCGTTATGTATGACCCAACGGTCAACAGCAATCATGCGGTTGTGTTGTTCGGCGGCGTGTATAAATGACTCGAGCGAAGCATTTCCGCCTAACTCTTCAGAGATGCCAAGCAATATTTCATAGTGTGGCCGCTGATCAAGATGGGGTTGTGTGGGGGCGATTTTCTGGCAACGTAAAAACAATTGATTTTCATCTAGTGCCCTATCTATTTTGGTCGCCCATTCCATCTCTTTTTTGCGACGCATAATACGACTGGATCCGGCTGTAAATATTTGAATTTGATTTCCACCCGATTCCTTGGCCAGGCCGCAGCTAGATTCAGCCGACTGAAGTAAATCCGCCAGGTCTTCTGTATTGGCGGTTATCAACGCAATACCGGCACTTAGTGTGATCGACATGCGATTGTCGTTCCACTCAAATCGATAGCTCATCAAATGATCAAGTACATCTTCAATAAGCTCTACGGCATCATCCAATGCTTTATCTTGCAGAAGCAGGCCGAATTTATCAGGCCCCATTCTTGATAGGACGTTTTCTTCATTCAGTTGACTTTTTATTTCCTCGACAACGCTATTAAGCAATTTATCTCCAGCATCAAAGCCGTAGCTGGTATTTATAACCTTGAAGTTATCAATATCGATATAACAAATAGCATGCTTCTTGTTACTTTGTTGTGCATCTTCACGTGCGTGCGTCATACAATTCATGAATTCTCGGCGATTTATTAGGCCTGTTAATTCATCATGAGATGATTGGTACATGAGTTGCTGATGTAGTTTTTGCAGCATTGTATATTGGGCTCTATCCATTGCTGGATCGTCGGTTCCGTCCAGGACAACGGCACTCCCATCTTTAAACAAGTTTGCTAGTTCAATAGAAGTGATGATTCGATCCTTGCGGCCCATGACGTTGACGAAAACATATTTTCCCTTGCGTGGAGCAATCCAGGCTACTTTTAAACGTTTAGGATCGTCACTATTGGCCTCGAACAGGACCCAGTGATTCTCTTTGAGCCGTTGCACTGTTCGCAGCCATTGATCTTCATCTTCTGTATGCTCAATTCTTTCGGAATCCTGTAGAGGTTCTGCTTTTTCACGTTCCTCTTTAATTGCCGCCGATACAACTTGCTTAAGGTTCTTATCAAAAGACTGTTGTTGAACATTAATTAATAGATCCAGTTGTTGTGCGGCGCGTGTATAAACCTTAGTGGTACCATCAAATTCCGTGTTGACCAGATTTATCACCCAGTTAAATGCTTGTCGGACCGCTGCCTGTTCTTCTTCGCCTTCCGCGCTGGCAAGCACTTCAAGATTAGCAAGTTTATTAATAACGTTTCGAACGATGTGGTTTTTGTCGGTAAAAATATTCTCATCCAGCAAGGACATTTTCATAACAGGGATGGCCAATTGTTCAAGCCATGGTCGAACGCTATGTGCAACTTGCAAATCATTCAGCAACGAAGTAAATACGTTCTCCGTTACATCGATGATGCGTTCTTGCTGCTGACTAAGCGCTTTTCCATCGTCGGACATGTCACTGTTTTGCAGTCGTTCGCTTAGTGCTTCGCGGAATGCGGCAAGGCTTTGTCCATCACCACTAACGGTTCTGGACGGCATGGATATATTACCAATAACATCAAGTACTTCAGCGGTGCTGTATGCAGGTAGCTTGTGCGAACCAGCAAAGGGAGCTTGCTGTCCAAGTCCAGGTATAAATTCAATGCCAGGTGATTGATTTGATATGGTGGGTTGCTTTAGTTGCTGTTGTAAATCTCTAATCTCACCCACTAGCTCGTAAAGAGTCTGTTGTGTCGCGGCATGGGTGACTTCTTCTGCCAGTTCTGATTTAACATTTTTGGTTGCTTCTGCATCGGAAACGCCAGGCTTTTGATCATTTGCGTTAGTGATTTTAGTATCTTGTTCGGGTGAGGGGCTTTCTGTGTTTTTATCAGCCGTTTGCCTTTCAGTTTTTCTTGCATGCACAACATCTTGTAGCTTGGGCAGAATATTATGCTCAATCAGGACTTGGTTGATTTCTTTGTAGATCTTCTGTGAGTCAGATGTCAGTATTATTCTGAATGCGTCATAGCAAGTAGGTTTTGCGGAGTTATCCAGCTCTAGTATTTCAAGCATGCTCTCGAACGCGCTAACGAATAGGGTTGGGCCATATGGATTGTTTCTGCGATCCACGGGCTGACCGTATACATGGCTAAGTCGGCATTCAATCTCACCCAATACTTGCGAATATTCACTTTCAATTTTGTTAATTATTTTTGAATTAGCTAACCAAACATTAAACGCCTCATCACTAATTAACTCAAAAGAACTCAGTGTGTTCTCATCGAGTATGGTTGTGTTATCTTCGTTTTTTAATGTTTGAACATGGTCTAAAGCGGCATTGATTGAATTATTGAATGTTGTTGTAATCAGGTTTCTGTTGTTGTTAATTGTTTCAAGTGTTTTAAATAAAACATTTTGTTGTTGCGTATCATTTTCGTCTTTTGCTTTATATAATAATTTATCATTAACATTCGACAGGAAATTCTCAAGCAGCAGATCTATGTGCGATTTAGTTTTTGTGCTGCATACATTTAGCACCTGAAATAGCTGTTCTGAGTTTACGCAAAGAATTTTATCGTCAGGTGCTGGCGTCGTTTGTTGTTGCGCGGCGGGTTGAGCGTCCGTTTTGGCATGGTGCTGTAAGGCTTGCAGTGTAATTTGATCGGGGTTGACAAACGAAACGCCAACAGTGTCTTTTTCTGCCCGTACAATACGTGCTCGCATACGAAAGTCATCTCCGCTTATCTTGAGGGTGATGAGGCAAAGTGTGTTATCAAGAGACTTATCTGTTGGGAGAGGGTTGTCTGGGCTAACGGCAATTAACAAACCGCCAGCACAAAAGTCACGCGCTTCAGCACTGTGCAGCCCTAAACCTTCGATCATGATATCTACTGGAACAGATACTGGATGTCGGGCATGTGCACGACGTTCCTTGCCAGATTTATTGGCATTATCTGATGGTCTAGCCTGATCCATTTAATGCTTTCCAATGACGCGCTTTATTGAATAATTGGCAACCAACCGCACAGGAAAGCCACCTTATATATACAACATCGACATGGATGGCGCTGGCTTTAGCTATTAATATGTATCAGGCATCTATTTGGAATTTAACATTATCGCAATGCAAATGTAACTTATTAAGAAAATCATGTAATAGCATGTATTATATCGATAAATAGTGATTTGAAATATTGTTCTATGCTGTGCTGGCAGGATATTGAGGATTGCCAGATCTGGATTACAAATCACCCAACAATGAAGTGTTATTGATTCATTTTTGAGCACATTATAATGCAGCTAAGCACTACAGAATCGTGAAACCTTCACTTTCAAGCATTCTGATCAGACGGATCAGAGGCAGGCCTATCAGGGTATTGGGATCGTCACCTTCGAGGCGTTCAAACAGGGCAATACCGAGCCCTTCAGATTTAAAGCTTCCCGCACAATTATAGGGTTGCTCTTTTTGCAGGTAGTTTTCGATCTGGCTATCCGTTAGCTGCCGAAAAATGACATTAAACGGAACGACGTCTAACTGAGTGCGCTTTGACTCCGTGTTAAAAACACACAGACCGGTAAGAAAGCTAACGCGTTTACCTGATGCGCGGCGCAGTTGTTTTGTTGCTTCTTCGTGGTTACCGGGTTTACCCAGGATCTGTCCATCAACAACGGCAACTTGATCGGAACCAATGACCAGTGCATTGCTTTGTTGTTGCCCAACAGCCCGAGCTTTTGCCTCTGAGAGACGTGCAACCAGTTGTTCCGGGATCTCATCGATAAGAATATCTTCATTGACGTCGGGCGCCATAGTTTCAAAACTGACATCCAGTTTCTCAAGAATTTCGCGTCGAAAAGGAGACGTGGAGGCTAACACTAACTTCATATTTTCTTCACTAAATAAAATTGGCTACTGCCTGACTGGGTCGCGACCAACTAGATCAGGAATGATCGTTATTATATAACGAATTGAACATCAGAAGCCGGTTATATTGGCTAGTTAATCTGAAATTTCGATCAACATCTCATCGGGTGTGACCGAATCACCTTTTTTGATATGAACCGTTTTCACGGTGCCGGATATTGGCGCCTGAATTTCCGTTTCCATCTTCATCGCCTCTGTAATAATGACCGCATCTCCAGCCTTCACGACATCATTAACCGAAACCAAAACGTCAACGATGACGCCAGGCATAGAGGTTGTTACGTGTCCTGGTTCTATTGCGCGCGGTCGACTACCAGAAGAATGTTGTGTCGTTAGTGATTCGCCGCCACTGGCTCCATTGCCTCCTACGGCAATGCTGTCCAGAGGTTCAACCAGTATTTCCTCAGGGACACCATCGATACTTATGTAATAGGGTCGGGTAGGTTGATTTCGATAGCCTGTGCCATTTACTTTGATATGGTAGCTCTCGCCGTGGATCGCAACATTAAATTCGGTTGCCGCCATGCACGCTGCATCAGCATTATCGCCGGGCGGCAGCAGAGCTTCGGGTTCCAGCGTGCCGGCTTTACGTTGTTCCAAAAAGTCACGTCCGATGTCGGGGAACATGGCATAGGTCAATACATCTTCATCGTTAAGTGCCAACGCACCGATCTCTTTCTTTAGTTTGTTGAGTTCTGGCGGAATTAGATCTGCTGGACGCACGTCAATAACTTCTTCATTACCGATGGCTTGTCGTCTTACAGATTCATTTACAGTGCCCGGTGCTTTTCCGTAGCGACCTTTCATGTAGAGTTTAACTTCATTAGTGATGGTCTTGTAACGCTCGCCGGCGATCACATTCAACACAGCCTGAGTGCCAACAATTTGTGAAGAGGGTGTGACCAGAGGTGGAAAGCCCAGGTCCGAACGGACGAGTGGTATTTCTTTTAATACTTCCTGCATTCGATTTAACGCGTCCTGTTCTTTGAGTTGGTGCGCAAGATTCGAAATCATACCGCCTGGTACCTGGTTGACCTGAACGCGGGTATCTACACCTGTGTAATCACTTTCAAACTGATGGTATTTTTTGCGTACGTCATAAAAATAGAATCCAATTTCCTGCAGTAATTCCAGGTCAATCTCAGGATCGTAAATCGTATCGCGTAGGGCAGCGACCATACTTTCAGTAGCCGGGTGACTGGTGCCACCGGAAAATGATGAAATAGCGGTATCTATCGCAAAGGCGCCACACTCGATAGCTTTCATTTGACACATCGCCGCTAGCCCAGCGGTTGCATGAGAATGAATGTGTATGGGTAAAGAAACATGTTCAACCAGGGCGGCAACTAGTTCACCGGTAACCTGTGGTGTTAACAGCCCGGCCATATCTTTAAGGGCAATACTGTCGCAGCCCATCTCTTGCATTTGTTTGCCGAGCTGAACGAATTGCTCGATTGTGTGGACAGGGCTGGTTGTATAGCAAATTGTACCTTGAGCATGTTTATCCGCTTTATTAACGGCATCGATAGATACCTGCAAGTTTCGTAAATCATTGAGTGCATCAAATACGCGGAATACATCCATGCCATTGTCAGCTGATTTTTGTACAAAACTTTCGACGACGTCGTCAGCATAGTGTCGATAACCGAGCAGGTTTTGACCACGCAATAACATTTGCAGCGGTGTATTGGGTAACGCCTCTTTGAGTTTTCGCAGACGTTCCCATGGATCTTCTTTTAAGAATCGTATGCAGGCATCAAAGGTGGCGCCGCCCCATACTTCTAATGACCAGTAACCAACCTGATCAAGTTTTGCACATATTGGTAGCATGTCTTCAGTACGCATGCGTGTAGCAATGAGTGACTGATGTGCATCGCGCAAGATGGTGTCAGTGATATGAATTTTAGACATATAAATCTTTTGCTCCTACAAACCCATGCTGGCCGCAACGGCGGCGCCTATGGCTGCTGCTAGTTCTCTGTTGGAAAGTCGAACAGAATAATTGATCAACTCAGGATGTTCGGCAACGAAACTCGTATCAAATTTTCCTGCCTGAAATTCTGCGGACTTTAAAATTTCCAAATGATAGGGGATCGTTGTTTTTACACCTGCGACTGTGATGTCGTTTAACGCACGCTCTGCACGATCCAGCACATCATCCCAGTCCAGCGCCCAGACAATCAGTTTTGCACACATGGAATCGTAATAGGGTGGAATGGTGTAACCCGAATAGATTGCGCCATCGGTACGCACACCCGGACCACCTGCCGCAAAATAACGGTTAATCTTGCCAAAGCTAGGCAGAAAATCATTCTTTGGATCTTCAGCATTGATCCGAAATTCAATCGCATAACCTCGTTTTTGAATTTGCTCCTGGCTGTATTTTAATTTCAAACCAGAAGCGATGCGAATTTGCTCACGCACAATATCAACACCGGTAATCACCTCGGTAATTGGGTGCTCGACTTGCAGGCGGGTATTCATTTCCATGAAATAAAAGTTTTCGTTCTCATCCAGCAAGAATTCGACCGTGCCCGCATTACAATAACCAACGGCCTTCGCGGCGCGAACCGCAAGTTCGCCAAGCATATTTCGCTGTTCGTCAGTCAATTGAGGAGAGGGGGCGATTTCAACCAACTTCTGATGTCGTCGCTGGATTGAGCAGTCCCGCTCAAACAGGTGAATGGTATTTCCGTGTTGATCGGCAAGAATTTGGACCTCAATATGACGGGGGTTTTCGATATATTTTTCTAAAAATACCTCTGATTGGCCAAATGCCTTGGTCGCTTCAGAGATAACCCTGTCGTAATTTCGCCGCAGATCATCTGCGGAGTCACATTTGCGAATACCGCGGCCACCACCACCCGATGTGGCCTTCAGCATTACGGGGTATTTCACTGTTTCTGCGACGGCCAGTGCCTCATCTAAATTAGCTACATTTCCATCACTACCAGGTGTCACGGGGATCCCGGCAGCCTGCATGGCCTTACGGGCCTCCGTTTTATCCCCCATTTTATGGATAACGTCTGAACCTGGGCCGATAAAATAGACCCCGCGACGTGCGCAAATCTCGGCCAGTTCGGGGTTTTCAGAGAGAAATCCATAGCCAGGGTGGAGCGCATCACAACCGGCTGCCTTGGCTAAATTAACCAGCCTGTGGGCATTCAGATAGCCTGCGACCGTATCAGGGCCAAGGCTGTAGGCCTCATCCGCTTTTTTGACGTGTAGGGCGTAGCGATCCGGCTCGGCGTAGACGGCGACCGACTTGATGCCCATTTCAGCACATGCCCTTACGATTCTCACGGCTATTTCGCCACGATTAGCGATTAGAATTTTTTTGATCATGCTATTTATATATTATTCGCCCTGCTTGGGCTCATTTTGCCTAGATCACGGGGGGCAGTTCAAGTGGTAACGCTCGGAAGCCCGCGAAAATGCTACATTTCTTTGACAGGAATAGGCTTGATCGCTAAAATTCGCGGCCTATGTCAAACCAGCGCAAGCGGTTACCCCATGAAATCGACCCGTTTAGACTTGTAGAGTCCCGGTCGGCGCTGGAAGGCTCCGTACCACTCAAACAGTTCAAACGTTTGGGGCCATTTTTGGTCGATGATACGGGTGTGGTTGCAGTTGTGTTAAACTTTGACATCGATGAGTTAGGCGTGCCATTTGTTTCGGGCAGTATTGAAACAAGTTTAGCCCTGGTTTGTCAGCGTTGTTTGGAACGGTATGATTTTCCAATCGCAAAGGATTTTACGCTGGCCCTGATTAAAACCGAAAAGGAAGCGGAAAGTTTACCGCTGAGGTTTGAACCCTATCTCGTAGAAACGAACCCGTTGATATTGAACGATGTGATTGAAGAAGAGCTTTTGCTGGCAATGCCTCAGATTCCGATGCATGACCAGTCAGAATGCATCGCCTCCAGCTGGATTAGTAATCCTGAAAATGAGGCAGATGAAAGTGTGGCAGGAACTGACCCGCAAGATGCGAGCCAGGAGAATCCTTTTTCAGTATTGGCAAATTTGAAACGTAAAGATTAAATATTTTAGTATGAGGCAATAGAACTATGGCTGTTCAAAAAAACAAGATGACACCTTCGAAGCGTGGCATGCGTCGTTCGCATGACTCGTTACCTTCACGCACACTCTCAATAGAGTCTACCTCTGGTGAGACACACTTGCGTCATCACGTTAGTCCCGATGGTTATTATCGTGGACGCAAAGTTATTGATACTGATAACAACGAATAAACTGAAACGAAAGTTTCTGATACATATACGGGACATGAAGATTCATGTCCCGTATTATTTTATAAAGCCTTAATTTCAAAAGACGCCAGACATGTCGCAGAAAAATAATAACGATATGATAATTATTGCACTTGATGCAATGGGTGGAGATCACGGGCCTAGTGTCACGGTCTCCGCAGCAGTACATATCCTGGAGCGGCAGTCCGGTCTTAAATTAATTCTTGTTGGCGATCAATCTATATTGGCATCAACTATACGCGATGTGGGTGGCAATGTCGGTGATAGACTGCTGATTGAACATGCATCAGAAATCGTCGAAATGACTGACAAGCCTTCGCATGCCTTGCGCAAGAAAAAAGATTCATCAATGCGCGTAGCAATTAATCTGGTTAAAGATGGCCTTGCACACGCATGTGTAAGCGCGGGTAACACCGGCGCATTAATGGCAACGGCACGTTTTGTTTTAAAGACATTACCTGGGATTGATCGTCCCGCTATCTGTACCGCTTTACCTACTATTTCAGGACACACACATGTTCTTGACCTGGGTGCGAATGTGGATTCTTCTGCCGAGCATTTGCTTGAGTTTGCTGTAATGGGGTCTGTATTGACGAGCGCCGTGGATAACAACCCAAATCCAACCGTTGGCTTGTTGAATATTGGCGAAGAAGAGTTAAAGGGTAATGAGCGCGTTAAAGAGGCTGCTCGATTATTTAATGATTGTAGTCTGAATTATGTTGGTTTTATTGAAGGTGATGGTATTTACATGAACCCCACCGATGTTGTTGTCTGTGACGGGTTTATTGGTAACGTCATGCTTAAGGCGAGTGAAGGTGTGGCGAAAATGTTTGGAGCTTATCTGAAAACAGAGTTTAAACGTAACATCTTTACGAAGCTGTCGGCTATTGCCGCTTACCCGGTCCTTAAAGCATTTAAAAAACAGCTGGACCCTCGTTCTTACAATGGCGCCAGTTTGTTGGGCTTAAATGGCATTGTTGTTAAAAGTCATGGTGGCGCGGATGCTTATGCATTTGGCAAAGCGATCCTTGAAGCACGAGAAGAAGTTATTAAAGATGTTCCCAATCAGATACGTAAGAAATTAGAAAGCCATCTAGAAAACACAAAGGAAGAGCAGTGAGTTACGCAAGAATATTAGCGACTGGTTCTTACCTGCCAGAAAAAGCCTTAACCAACCATGATCTGGAAAAGATTGTGGATACGACGGATGAATGGATCACTGAACGTACAGGTATAAAGAAGCGTCACATTGCCGCAGAAGGGCAAACTACCTGTGATCTTGCTGAAGCGGCTGCGCGTGATGCAATAGAATCGGCAGGCATTAAAACGTCTGACATTGATTTGATCATTGTTGCTACGACCACGCCGGACAGAGTATTTCCGAGTACGGCCTGTTTGGTGCAGGAAAGACTTGATATACATGGCTGTGCGGCATTTGATATTCAAGCGGTTTGCACCGGTTTTGTCTACGCTTTATCCGTAGCGGAAAAATTTATAAAAACAGGTGAAGCTAAAACTGCTTTAGTTATCGGCGCCGAAACACTATCTAGAATCATTGACTGGAAAGATCGCTCGACCTGTGTTTTGTTTGGTGATGGCGCTGGGGCTGTTATTTTACAGGCAAGTGATGAGCCAGGCATTTTATCGACCCACCTGCATGCGGACGGTGCTTATAAAGAATTATTGACAGTGCCAGCGGGCATATCTGAAAACCCTGAGCTTTTTTTCGCAGGCAAAGCGAAGGTGACGATGCAGGGAAACGAAGTATTTAAAATGGCCGTCAACACGCTTGGGCGAATCGTCGATGAAACCTTGGCGAAAAATAATATGAAAAAATCAGACATTGACTGGTTAGTTCCGCATCAGGCAAACATTCGTATTATCAAGGCCACAGCGAAGAAATTAAAAATGGGAATGGATAATGTTGTGGTGACCGTGCATGAGCATGGCAACACATCAGCTGCTTCCATTCCTCTTGCGTTGGACGTGGCAGTTAAAACCAACTGTATCAAGCGAGGTGAAACCCTGTTGCTAGAAGCCTTTGGCGGAGGTTTTACCTGGGGTTCAGCGTTATTAAAGTATTAGACCGAATTACATTTATTTTTTGAAGGTGTGCAATGAGTTTAGCGTTAGTTTTTCCCGGTCAGGGTTCTCAGTCGATCGGTATGTTGAATGCCTTTTACGACAACTACCCACAAGTTAAGTCTGTCTTTGACGAAGCATCTTCTGTGCTGGATTATGATCTTTGGGAGATCGTCACTTCAGGCCCGGAAGAAAAATTAAATTCCACCGATATTACGCAGCCGGCAATGCTGGCGTCCGGTGTTGCGGTATGGAATCTGTGGAATGAAAAAAATGGTGAACAGCCAGCTTTTTTGGCAGGACATAGTCTTGGTGAATATTCTGCGTTGGTTTGTGCTGGTGTGATTGAATTTAAAGATGCCATTAAATTAGTGTCTTCACGTGGAAAATATATGCAGGAAGCCGTGCCGAAAGGTACCGGTGCGATGGCGGCTATTTTAGGTCTGGATGACGATATTGTTCGTGAAGTATGTGTGGCATCCAGTTCGAATGAAACAGTAGAGGCGGTAAATTTTAACTCGCCCGGCCAAGTGGTCATTGCAGGCCATACAGCTGCTGTTGAAAAAGCGATCGACATCGCCAAAGAAAAAGGTGCAAAACGTGCCATCATGCTGCCAGTTAGTGTGCCTTCCCATTGTCAGCTAATGAAACCTGCTGCAGAAAAACTGGCCGCTGATTTATCGACGATTACATTCTCTAATCCCACTATTCCTGTTGTTAACAATGTTGACGTTAAAACCGAAACAGCTGCTGATGCAATCAAATCAGCACTCGTTAGACAACTGTATCAACCGGTACGTTGGGTTGAGGTTATCCAGGCCATGGCAAGCCAAAATGTTGATCGTGTTCTTGAATGTGGGCCAGGTAAAGTATTGTGGGGTTTAAACAAACGAATCGATAAATCACTGACGCATGCGGCTTTAGTAGATCCGGCTGCATTAGATTCACAAGCTGCAAATAATTAGTGTAGTACGGATTAAATTTAGCAAGGATATAAAATATGTTTCTAGAAAATGAAGTTGCACTGGTAACCGGTGCCAGCAGAGGAATAGGCCAGGCGATTGCGTTGGAATTAGCGGCGCAAGGTGCAACGGTCATTGGTACGGCAACCTCAGATAAGGGTGCGCAAGCTATTGCTGATTACATAAAAGAAGCTGGAGGGAAAGGTACGGGACTTGTTCTGGATGTTACTAATCAGGAAAGCATCGATGCAACCATCAAAACAATTGGCGATACATACAGCGCCCCCTCAATTTTGGTTAACAATGCGGGCATCACGCGCGATAACTTGCTGATGAAAATGAAAGACGAAGAGTGGGATGTGATCATGCAAACTAATCTGACCTCATTATTCAAAGTTTCACGTGCCTGCATCCGTGCCATGATGAAAGCTCGCAAAGGACGTATCATTAGTATCGCGTCAGTAGTGGGTGTTTCAGGTAATCCTGGCCAAACGAATTATGGTGCGGCAAAAGCGGGTGTGATAGGTTTTAGCAAATCGCTTGCACGCGAGGTTGGCACGCGAGGCATTACTGTTAATGTGGTTGCTCCCGGGTTTATTGATACCGATATGACAAAGGCACTGCCAGATGCACAACGAGAGGCGCTGCTAGGCCAAATTCCGATGAACCGACTCGGAGCCCCGACTGAAATTGCGAAAGCTGTTGCATTTTTAGCCTCTGATGGCGCAGGTTATGTTACAGGTGAGACAATCCACGTAAATGGCGGGATGTATATGACTTAGCTCTCTTAACTAGCTGAAATTTATAGCAAAAAAGAGGGTGAACCGAATCAGGTTCTGATAGTAAAATTGTAGCATCGCAGCGGCGTTTCCAATACAATAGCCGCCAAGTCGTTCAACAAGAACGAAAAACTGGAGGAAGAATTCGCATGAGCAGTATAGAAGAGCGCGTCAAAAAGATTGTACTTGAGCAATTAGGCGTGAAAGAAGATGAAGTAAAAGAAGACGCGTCTTTTGTTGACGATCTTGGAGCCGATTCACTGGACACAGTAGAGCTGGTCATGGCTTTGGAAGAAGAATTCGAAACTGAGATTCCTGATGACGATGCCGAAAAAATCACGACTGTTCGTCAAGCTATCGATTATATTAATTCGCATAGCAGCTAAGTTAGCTAAGAATACCTGGCCGCATACCGCTTAATTGTGGCTGCGGCCTTTTAGTGTATTGTCTATTAACCGTGATCATCGGCTTGAGTTTTTGTTGGGAGAATAAGGTTGTCTAAGCGTCGAGTAGTTGTAACTGGACTTGGTACAGTGTCTCCTGTTGGGCATGATGTTAAGACGTCGTGGGAAAATATTCTTGCGGGCAAAAGTGGCATAGCACCCATTGAACACTACGACGCTGCTGATTTCTCAGTTCGTTTTGGTGGTACGATCACGAACTTCGATCCAGAAGGACTTATCTCAACAAAAGATGCTAAGAAAATGGATATGTTTATCCAGTATGGCATCGTGGCAGCTGCAGAAGCCTTCGCCGATTCAGGCCTTGAAATTACCGATGAGAATTCAGAGCGAGTAGGTGTTGCCATTGGTTCTGGTATTGGCGGCATTGGTGTTATTGAAAAAAATTATCAGACTATCCTTGATAGAGGGCCGCGGAAGGTCTCTCCTTTTTTAATACCTGCAAGTATTATCAACATGATTTCTGGCCACGTATCGATTCGTTATGGTCTGAAGGGTCCTAATATTGCCATTGTAACGGCATGCGCAACAGCAACGCATAGCATTGGTGATGCCGCACGTATTATTGAATACGGTGATGCAGATGTTATGTTGGCGGGTGGTGCGGAGCGTGCAGCAACGCCTTCAAGCATGGCCGGTTTTGCCGCAGCACGTGCACTTTCGACCCGAAATGATGATCCCGAAACGGCAAGTCGTCCCTGGGACAAAGAACGTGACGGTTTTGTTTTAAGTGATGGCGCCGGTGTTGTTGTATTGGAAGAATATGAACATGCAAAAAAACGTGGCGCTAATATATATGCCGAGGTGATCGGTTTTGGAATGAGCGGTGATGCCTACCATATGACTTCACCTTCAGAAGGTGGTGATGGTGCAAAACGTTGCATGCAGTATGCTATGCGCAATGCGAGTATTAATAGTGATAAAATTGATTACATCAACGCGCATGGAACATCGACTCCGGCAGGTGATAGAGCTGAAGTGTACGCAGTAAAAGGCGCCTTTGGTGATCACGCTGGAAAAATTGCGATGAGCTCAACAAAATCTATGACGGGTCACTTATTGGGAGCTGCCGGCGGCGTCGAAGCCATTTACACTGCACTTGCCATTCGTGATCAGGTTGCGCCCCCTACGATCAATATTACTACACCGGATCCTGAATGTGATCTTGATTTTGTTCCTGACACTGCAAGAGAAATGAAGATTGATGTCGCGTTATCGAATTCATTTGGCTTTGGTGGAACTAACGGAACACTCGTGTTTCGTAAGATCTAGTTTTAAGAACACCTGTTAGGATAAAGCAGGGTGTTAAACAATTCAGCCCATCACCATGAGGTTCTTTCAGGTCGCTATGATCTGGTTAGCCTACTGGAAAACGACACTAAACATTACCCCTTTCTGCTAGAAACAACGGCGCAGACAAGGATTTCAAAATCGACAAAATCAGCAGAATCAAACACCCCAACGTTTGATATTCTGTTTGCTTTTCCGCAACAACAACTCGTAAAGCATTCTAATAATACAGTGACTCTGGATGGTCATGCTTGCGCCAGCTCTATTTTTCTTGATGAACTAGATCTTGCCTGGAAAAAGGATGCGGAAAATTCAGACCAAATTCCAGAACTGCCTTTTAGCGGTGGCTGGTTTGTCTACCTGGGATATGAGCTAACAAGCGAAGTAGAACCCACTATTTGCATGAATAAAACCAATCAGGACTTGCCTGATGCCTTTGCGACAAGAATTCCTGCGGCCATAATTTATGACCATACGCAAAATCAGACACACATTGTTGTTGAAGACACATTCAAAAATCTTAGTGCTGATATCAAATCGTCGTTAGAAAAAGCGGGGCAGCACACAAGTCAGAAATCAGATAAACCGAAAGATTTGCTAATAAATAATATTAAAGAGGATGAGCCCGGCACCTATCTGGATTCGGTTGGAAAGGTTCTTGATTATATTCGTGAAGGTGACGTGTTTCAGGTTAATTTATCCCGGCAATGGGAGGCAGAGCTTAAAGACGATATAACCGATGTTGATGTCTATCGAAAACTCAGAACGGCGAACCCGGCACCTTTTTCTGCGATGGTTAAATTCAATCAAACAGCTATTGTAAGCTCATCACCTGAACGATTGTTTTGCACGGATGCGCGAACGATTGAAACGCGGCCGATTGCAGGTACACGACCACGAGGTCAGACACCGTTAAATGATGAAAAACTACAGTCTGAATTAATTTCAAATCATAAAGAGCGTGCAGAGCATATTATGCTTATTGATCTGGAAAGAAATGATCTCGGCAGAATATGTCAACCAGGAACGATTCACGTTGATGAGTTTATGCTGTTGGAATCCTATGCTCACGTTCATCACATTGTTTCGAATGTCTCTGGTGAATTGCAGCAAAATATTACACCAGGTCAAATCATTAAGGCGGTTTTTCCGGGAGGGACGATTACTGGCTGCCCGAAGGTGCGCTGTATGGAAATTATTGCCGAGCTGGAGCAGGCGCCACGAGGGGCCTATACTGGCTCGCTCGGATTTTTAAATCATAATGGCAACATGGATATGAATATACTGATTCGAACTCTAACGATACACAATAAACAGGTTACATTTCGGGCTGGGGCTGGCATTGTCACTGACTCGATTGCTGAAAATGAACTGGATGAAACACGCGCCAAGGCCAAGGGTATCATCATGGCGCTGTGCGAACAGGAACGGGAAGACTTAAAGTAGATGGCAACAACAGTTATCGTAAATGGCGAGCAAACAGAGCAGATCTCAGTTTTTGATCGCGGTCTGGCCTATGGTGATGGTATCTTTGAGACGATTCTGTGTGTTAACAGGAGGCTACTGCTCTGGCAACAGCACCTGCAACGACTCGATGGCGCGTTAGTTAGATTGCAGATTCAACCCTATGACTCAAGCTTGTTACAACCCCTGATTCAGCCATATCTAAATACATCCACTGAACAAGTCGTGAAAATAATCGTCACTCGTGGTGTTAGCCAACGCGGTTACGCTATTCCTGAATCCGCAACACCAAACACCGTTATATTTATCTCCGATAGGAATAAGTCGGATAACGATTGGTCAACACAAGGGATTAAGGCGCAATTCTGTGAAACACGTCTGGGTTATCAAACCAAACTGGCGGGGCTCAAGCACCTGAACCGACTTGAACAAATTTTAGCCCAACAGGAGCTGGCTCAAACAGATTGTCAGGAAGGCATTATGCTCGGACAGCAGGGTGAGGTCATTGACGCGACAATGCATAACCTGTTTTTGGTTAAAAATGGTGAACTCTTCACGCCGGATCTGACGAATTGTGGAGTGGCAGGTATAATGCGTACTTTTATTACTGAATATGCCCACCAGCAGGAAATACCGGTTCATATAAGCCGAATTGAAGTAGAACAGCTCATGCAGGCGGATGAGATTTTTTTAACCAATAGCATCAATGGCATTTGGCCAATATGTGAACTTGGTGGTACAAGATTAGCAATAGGAGAGGTAACGTGTCTGTTAAAGGACAAGGTTGTCGAGTTAATTCATTCGCATGATTAAAAAAATAACATACAGTTTTTTGGTTTTATTTGTCGGCTTTGTATTGGGCATGACGTGGATGATTTATGATATCCAGCAGTTCATGTCAGAGAAAATGACGCTTCCCGAAGAAGGCTTGGTCATCAAAGTCAATCAGGGCAGTAATCTAACCCGCATTGCTCATCAGCTGCACAGACAAAACATTATCAGCAAACCACGTTATATGACCTGGTATGCACGCTGGACCAGTCAGGCCAGTAAAATACATATTGGTGAATACAAACTTGAGGCTGGCGCTACACCGTTATCATTTCTTGAAAGTATTGCGAAGGGTGATGTTGTTCAATACTCCATTACTATTGTAGAGGGCTGGTCGTTTAAGCAAATGATGGCCATCCTGAATGAGAACGAATATATCGAACACACTCTAACCAAGCTAAGTAATGAACAAATTATGCGTCAACTTGGTTATGGCGGTGAACATCCGGAAGGACGATTTATGCCCGATACTTATCACTTTCCAAGAGGCATAAAAGATCATGAAGTCTTAAAACTTGCCTATCAATCCATGCATAATTACATTACCAAAAACTGGGATGGACGAGATGTGGGTATTCCAATCAAGTCACCGTACGAAGTTTTGATATTGGCCTCCATTGTTGAAAAAGAAACTGGGCTTGCTTCTGAGCGCCCTGAGATTGCCGGTGTTTTTTCACGTAGGCTTATTAAAAGGATGCGCCTGCAGAGTGATCCAACGGTTATTTATGGTATGGGTGATCGTTATAAAGGAAATATTCGACGACGCGATTTAAAAAGCGACAATCCTTACAATACCTATCGCAACTTTGGTTTACCTCCCACGCCCATTGCAATGCCCGGCCGTGATGCCATTGATGCGGTCCTGAAGCCAAAAGACGGTGATGCCCTCTATTTTGTCGCTAAAGGAGAAGGTGATGGTAGCCATTATTTCTCAGCAACCTTGCAAGAGCATAATAACGCTGTTATTAAATATCAGTTAAAAGGCCGTAAGAAACCGTTTTCATCATATAAACCAGATAAAAACTAAAAGTATGAGTGTAGGAAAATTCATAACCATTGAAGGCGGCGAAGGTGCAGGCAAGAGCACCAATATATCTTTTATTAAAGACTATCTCGAACAACATAAACTCGACGTTGTATTAACCCGTGAACCTGGTGGCACACCTCTTTCCGAACGTCTTCGCGATATATTGCTGGACAAGAATGAAACCGAGATGTCTAGCGATACCGAATTATTATTAATGTTCGCTGCGCGTTCACAACACCTAACAGAAGTAATTCTGCCTGCTATTAAAAAAGGTAAGTGGGTCATCTGTGATCGATTTACAGATGCAACCTATGCGTATCAGGGAGGAGGTCGTGGCATCGATTTTGATAGGATTGCGGCGCTTGAAAGCTGGGTGCAAGGTGATATACGCCCTGATATGACGATCATATTTGATCTACCGATTGAAGTCGGTTTATCTAGAGCGAGCAATCGCAGTCAACCTGATCGATTTGAGCAGGAAAGTATCGACTTCTTTACTCGTGTTCGGAATGCCTATCTGCAAAGAGCTAACCAAAACCCGGAACGTTATGCCATCGTTGATGCGGAACCAGATCTAGAAGTGGTTCAGAAAAAATTATTACAAGTACTGGAAACATTGGTTAAATAATCATGCGCTTCCCTCATCCTTTCCCATGGACACTCTCTCAATGGCAACAGTTAAGACAACGCGTTAGTGAAGATCGGTTGCCGCATGCTATGTTATTTTGCGGCATAGAGGGATTGGGTAAACTAGAAATTGCTCGTCAGTTCGCCCAATCAATTTTATGTGAACAACCTGATGACAATGGTGAGCCTTGTCAGGTTTGCCGCTCGTGTAGCCAATTTATATCAAAATCCCACCCCGACTTTTATCTGCTAGAACCCGAGGAAGAAGGTAAAGCCGTTAAGGTTGATCAAATCAGGGGGCTTATTGGTCACTTTAATCTTGCTAGTCATTATGGACGATATCGCGTCGCCATCATTAGCCCCGCTGAATCGATGAATTTGGCTGCTGCCAACAGCCTGCTTAAATCGTTGGAAGAACCACCTGAAAATACGCTTATTATCCTGGTTTCGTCACACAGCGCCACTTTGCCCTCTACTATCCTTAGTCGTTGTCAGCGGGTAAATTTTGATGCCCCAGGCACTGATATGGCGGTTAATTGGCTAAATAATCACCAAGATGACTTTCCTGACAGTGATATTGCCGGTAAAGAACGTGAGCTATTGGCGATGGCCTATGGTGCACCACTGAAGGCTGTCACAAGCGCTGATTCCGAGCAGATTGCGCTTCGTAACGAGATATTCGAGCACTTTATGGCGGTTGCAGAGGGGACAGAAACCGCGTTGAGTGGTAATACTCAATGGCTAAAGACTGGCATAACAACGCCGATACAATGGGTATACAGCTGGATCAGTGATCTGATAAAACTTAAAAACCACCTGAATGCGGCCATCATCAATCATGATAAATCAACCGATTTGCAGAAACTAGCTCAGAAGGTAGAATTAGAGGGCTTGTACAGGTATTTGGACACGGTTTTAGATACACTGAAAAAACAACGAGCGCCACTAAACGCACAGATGATAATGGATGATTTGTTGCTGGACTGGAAAGCGATGATAACTATAAATCAGCGCTAAAAGATTGGCGGCAGAGGAGACCGATAATGAGTAATGCGCCAAAAGGGATGCCGGGTGGACGCCAGGGCATACTGTCATTGACGATTAAGGATAAAAGCGCACTCTATGCGGCTTACATGCCTTTTGTTCGTAATGGTGGTTTATTCATTCCGACCAATAAGGGTTATAAGCTAGGCGATGAAGTATTTATGCTGCTGACTCTGATGGATGAAAAAGAAAAGCTTCCCGTGGCTGGCAAGATAGTCTGGGTCACTCCAAAAGGCGCACAAGGTAACCGCGCAGCAGGCATCGGTGTTCAATTTAGCGAACAAGATGGTGGTAGTGCCAGGACAAAAATTGAAACTTATCTTGCGGGTGCATTGAAGTCTGATAGACAAACCCACACAATGTAATTCCTTCCCCTTTATAGACAAATAATATTTTATAACTCATGTTAGTAGATTCGCATTGCCATCTGGATCGTCTGGATCTGGAGCCCTATGATGGTCAGTTACAAGGTGCACTGGATAAAGCCAAACAAGAAGGTGTAAGTCACTTTCTGTGCGTCTGTATCGATCTGGAACATTTTGATGATGTATTAACACCCGCAAAAGAGCATTCGAATATTTTTGCTTCGGTTGGTGTGCATCCCAATGAAGACGAGGGGCGAGATCCAACTGCCGATGAGTTGGTAAAGCTGGCGGACCATGATCGCGTTATTGCGATTGGCGAAACCGGCCTCGATTATTTTCGTAGTGAAGGTGATCTTGAATGGCAGCGGGAACGTTTTCGTCAACATATTTCCGCTTCAAAACAGAGTGAAAAACCCCTTATCATTCATATGCGTGATGCCACCGAAGATACCTTGCGCATTATGAAAGAAGAGCATGCCGGTGAGGCTGGCGGGGTAATGCATTGTTTTGTGGAAGACTGGGAAGTAGCCAAGCGCGCGCTTGATTTAAATTTTCATATATCTTTTTCAGGCATCGTCACTTTCAATAGTGCTAAAGCATTGAAGGAGGTAGCAAAAAAACTGCCTAAAGAAAAAATGTTAATCGAGACGGATTCACCTTATCTTGCACCTGTGCCTTTCCGGGGTAAATCGAATCAGCCCGCTTATGTAAAACAGGTGGCTCAACATGTCGCAGAATTGCGTGGCATACGCATGGAAGAGGTGGGAGAGGTAACAACCGAAAACTTTTTTAATCTATTTCGCTTTGCAAAGTATTAAATATCTTGCCACTAGTAGGGTCCTTCGCAAGGAAGCATGCAAAAGTATTTAATTTACCGGGCGAGGCTGTCTGTCCTTATTGATAGCAACATAGGTTAATTTAGCCTGTGCAACTCGATGACATTCTGCGATGCCTCTTTTTCGCTCTGCATAGGCGACCACTTCAATCTGCATAGACGTTTTGCCAACATTAACCAGTTCGGCAAACAGGCTGACAAGATCACCAACAAAAACGGGTTTTAAAAAAACAAAATCATTAACTGCGACAGTGACAACTCTACCACTGGCGAACCGATATGCAACAATGCTGCCAGCAATATCAACCTGAGACATTAACCAGCCACCAAAGATATCGCCTGCAGCATTGGTATCAGCGGGCATAGCTAGCACCCGTATCTCAGGTTGCTTATCTTTCGGTAATACATCAACTTCTTCAGACATTAATGACCTTTGTAGAGTGCTTCTATTTCGTTTTTGTAGTGCTCCATTATTACTTTTCGCTTTAGTTTCAGTGTTGGTGTGATCATGCCGTTTTCTACAGTCCATTGATCCATAATTATTTTTATCTGATATATTTTTGCGTAACCAGGAAAGCTGTGGAGTTGCTTTTGTAATCTTTCTAACGCATGTTTTTTTACAGTATCGGAGTCAAGACTGGCTTGCCCTGTATCAACATTTAGTTTTTTTGCCGTTTGTTCCCATTCGTCCTCATTGAAAACAATCAGTGCTGATAAGTAGGGTTTTTGTTCGCCGATGATCATTGACTGCTCAATTAACGGATCTTTAGCAATAGCCATTTCAATATCAGCGGGTGGCACCTTTTCTCCATTTGATAAAACCAGTATTTCTTTAATCCTGCCCGTGATGTAAATATGGTTATCAACTATTTTTCCTTTGTCGCCAGTGTGCAACCAACCATCCTCATCGATAACGTCCTTAGTCGCTTGCTCATGGTTCCAGTAGCCAAGCATGACACCAGGCGATCTCACGCATAACTCGTCATTTTCACCGAGTTTGACGCTAACATCTCGGAGTGCCTGGCCCACACTTGTGGGATCATTGTCGTCGAGTTTGTTTGTGCTAACAACGGGACTCAACTCAGTCATACCGTAGCCCTGGGAAATGGTAAGTCCTAGTCCGATGAAGGTTCTGGCTATTTCAGCACTCAGTGGTGCGCCACCACTAACCGCAAGCCGCATGTTACCCCCAAGTTTTGCCATGATCTTTTTACCTACCAACGTATAAAGCAGGGGCCATAAAAGCAATGAAGGGTGCCAGCTTGCTTTTTTTTGTTGAAATTGAAAGCGTCGCCAACCAACATTGACCGCACTGTTGAATAAAAACCGGGCAATGGGCGATTTGTTTGCAAGTTGGGCATGGATTTTATTATAAACCCGTTCAAAAATTCGAGGGACAGTAATTAATACGGTTGGCTTGATCGTTATAAGATCTTCGCCAAGATGTTCGATAGAGCGCGCATAGCTAATTTCGCTGCCACATAAAATAGGAAGATAATGTCCTATTGCACGCTCAAACATATGTGATAATGGTAAGAACGATAGAAACGTATCAGTTGGAAAGATATCGATGCTATCGGTGCCACTGTCTGCATTCCACAGAATATTGTGGTGACTGAGCATGACGCCTTTGGGTCTACCTGTTGTTCCTGACGTATATGCTATCGTCGCCAGACTGCTTTTATGCACACTGAGCTCAGTGAGCGGGAATCGACGTGCACTGTCGGGTAACCAGTTATTAATGTGGATAACATTTTCATCATGATCCGTTAACTGGTTTTTGCAGATAATCTTTTGTACGGACTTTTGTTTTTTACAACCCTCTTTTAGATCTAACCACTGCTCATCTCCCTGGATAAAAAGAAGCCTTATGTTGGCGTCCCCAACAATATAACAAACATTGTCGGCTCGATCGTTTGTATATAGAGGAACAACAATCAGGCCAAGGCCTAATGCGGCCTGTTCAAACATAACCCACTCAGGGCAGTTATTAACCATGATGCCAACCCGATCACCGGGACTAAGGTTTTCGTCTTTTAGCGCATACTGCCAGCGAGCAATATTATCGGCCATCTCCGACCAGGTATATTGTTTCCATGATTGCGAGTGGTCATCGTAGTACCGATACGCAGTTTTTTCAGGCGACCGGTGAACTCTTAAGCAAAATAAATCGTAGAGATTGTTTGCTTCATTGATGTCTATTTTATCGAGTTTAGCATCCATTGCGCGCACTTCTATTCTGTAGTTTCGTTTAGTTGCTCCCAACCCTTATCAGATATAAATCTAGGGCCATGACGTTGTTGCAAATGCTCTAGCATTTTTGTTAGTTGCACCGCGCCTCGGTGATTTATGTAGTTGAACGGGCCGCCACGGAATGGTGCGAAGCCTGTCCCGAATATGATTCCTGCATCAGCTTGATCTTCTGTTTCAATTACTTTGTCTCGTAAACAAGCGACAGCTTCATTTAAGAATCTTAGAATCAGGCGATCCTGAATATCAACGGGTGGTGAATAATCTTTTGCAGTCGGTTCTTTTACAGGTTTTCCTTTCTTAAACGTGTAAAAACCCTGACCACTTTTTTTACCCAGGTTTCCTTTGTCTACCATTTCTTTTAAAGCAGCGGGCACTTCTATCGTCATATTTTTCGATAAATTCTCTGCAACATGTAAACAGATATCAAGACCAACCGTGTCAGCAAGCTCGACAGGGCCCATGGGCATACCAAAGTCGGTGGCCGCCTTATCAATGATACCAAGAGGCACGCCTTCTTCAACCAGTACCACGGCCTCCATTAGGTAGGGCATTAAGATCCGGTTCACCAGAAAACCAGGGGTACTGGTAACAGGTAGTGGCAGTTTGCTTATTTTTTTTGTGAATGCAGCTGCCTTTAAAGAAACCTGTTCATCTGTTGTTGGGCTTTTAACAATCTCAACTAATGGCATCATGGCGACGGGGTTGAAAAAATGTAAGCCAACAAGCCGGGAAGGGTTATTTAATGCAATATTGATTTCATCGAGCGGTATACTAGACGTATTGGTGGCAAGAATAGCATCAGGTTTAACCGTATCTTCAATGGACTTAAACAGGTTCTTTTTAACTTCTGCATCTTCGAAAATAGCTTCAATAACAACATCGGCCCGTTTAAGGCCATGCCCTTTGGGGTCGGGGATTAATCGGTCCATCGCATCGGTAATGAGACGTTGAAGTTTGAGACGCTTTTTATAGAGTGCATAGGCCCTTTTAACTACATTCGCGAGCGCTTCTTTTTTCTGATCTTGAATCGTGACAGTAAACCCTGAAAACGCACACCAGGCAGCAATATCTCCACCCATTACACCTCCACCAATTACATGAACATGCTGTGGTGTATATTTACCCATCCGTCCCAGGCCTTTGAGTTGCTCCTGGAGCATAAAAACCCGAATAAGATTTTGTGCGGTGCGGCTAACAATGAGCTGTGCAACAGATTGTGCTTCTCGCTTAAACATTTCTGTCGGATCATCATAATATTGAACCCATAGATCGATAAGTGCATAGGGTGCGGGATAGTGAGCACGAGGGGCACGTGCTGCAACTTTTTTGATCATAAGTTTGGCGAGTAATGGCCGAATGTGTTTGTATGAGGCCAATCGAGCTATGATCGAGAGCGGTTTTTTCACTGGCGGTTTATTGATGATGCTAATAGCAGAATTTACAAAGTGTCTTTTAGGAACAGCAAAATCAATGAGCTTTTGTTTTTTTGCTACTCGTGCATTCATGTTGCGTCCAGACAACATGAAATTCATTGCTGCCATTGCGCCCATGGCACGAATTGAGCGCACGCTGCCACCAAAACCAGGATGGATGCCTAGTTTGACTTCAGGTAACCCGATTTTGGTCTTCGGGTCGTCATCTGCAACACGGTATTTACATGCTAGTGCCAGCTCTGTGCCGCCCCCCATACAGAAACCATTAATCATCGCTACTGTGGGGCAGGTAAGGCTTTCGAATTTGTTAAATATGGTATGTGCACTTTGAATGACGTGTAGTGCTTCTTCTTCGGTCGCTAATTTAGTGAATTCTTTAACATCCGCGCCTGCAATAAAGCCCGATTCCTTTCCGGACATCAGCACTACACCCTTGGGAAGAGTAGCAGCCAAATCAGTTACTATATCGTCGAATTCTTTGAGAATTTCGGCAGAGAGAACATTCGTGTCGGAACCTGCTTTGTCGATGGTTAGCCATGCAATATCTTGATTGTCACGGTTAACTTGCCAATTTTTATATTCTTTTGTCATGCTTTTGTCCTTTTACCTTTTCAGGCATCCCTCTCAACTAGCATTGCGCCACCTTGTCCACCACCAATGCACAAGCTCGCCATGCCGCGTTGTTTATTATTTCGTTTTAGTACATCCAGGAGATGTAAAACGATGCGTGCGCCGCTGGCTCCAACGGGATGACCCAGGCTAATACCGCCACCATCGACATTTAATATGTCCTGGTTAATCTCGCCAATAATGCTCTGGCTACCAAGCTCATTTTTGCAGTAATCTGGATCCTGCCATGCAGCAATGCAGGCAAGCACTTGTGCGGCGAAGGCTTCATTGATTTCCATGTAATCAATTTCATTGAGAGACAATTTCTGTCTTTTTAGTATCGGCGTCATAGCATGAACAGGTCCTAGTCCCATTTGAGCTGGTTCTAGCCCTGCCCATTGACTATCCACAATTTGGCCTAACACAGGAAGGTTATGTTCCTTTACTGCTTTTTCACTAGCAAGTAGCAACAACGCAGCGCCATCCGTTATTTGAGCACTATTGCCTGCGGTAACCATTCCAAAAGGCCGGTCAAAGACCGGACGCAGTTTAGCTAATGCATCTGTCGATGAGTCTTTCCGTACCCCATCATCATTTTCATAGACATTACCCTTGATGTCATACATCGGCTCAACTTCATCCATTCGCTCTTCATCTTGAGCATTAGCTAAGCGTAAATGGCTTTGTACCGCATACTCATCCATTTGATCACGGGTTATTTTGAAACGATAAGCCAGGTTTTCTGCTGTTTGTCCCATCGACAGGCCGACAACGGGATCTGTTAGACCGCGTAGCAGGGCAATAATCGGCTTAAAGAAACGCGGTCGAATTCGGCTAATGACTTTGAGTTTTTGCGGGAGTGTTTTCGCCACGCTCAAAGCACCAAGCATTGTCACCATGTCATTGTTAAAGAGTACGGGGGCATGACTCATACATTCGACACCACCAGCCAGAACCAGGTCTGCACGTTTGGCTGCGATCTCCATCGCGGCACTGTCTAATGCCTGCATTCCAGAGGCGCACTGTCGTTGCACAGTATAAGCAGGGACGTCTTTACCAATACCCAGACGTAAGGCGGTCAAACGGGCAATATTTGCCTCATCAGGACCCGGCATAACACAACCTAGTATCACTTCATCAATCGTTGCCGGATCGAACGTTTGTCGAGAGAGCAGGGCGCGTCCACAGCTAACAGCATAATCTGACGCCATAAAAGGGCCGGGTTTAGCACGGGCTTTTAAAAAGGGGGTACGGCTGCCATCTACGATAAATACAGGCCGCCCTGGTTTTCCACCAGTTCCGAAGTTTCTGGGTGTTTTTGCTGTAGATTTATTTTCCATCGTTTTATTCTTTATCTCTTTCGGTTGAGTCTCTTTCTTCTGGATCGCTTTCTTTTTCGGTGTTTTCTTTGCGACTTTCTTCTTAGCCGCTTTTTTCTTAGTCGATTTTTTCCGGGCTTCTTTTTTCCTGGTTGCCGCCACGTCTCGTTGCTCCTATCTCAAGTCTGGTGAAAAGTCGTCGACCTGGATGACATTCCATCTGGCTGATTCTGCTTCGCGAAGCAGTTTGGCTTCATCTTCGCTAATGATATTTTTATCTAAAGCTCGCTTCAACATATCATCCATGACTTGATAGCCCGGTTGATAGCCGTCTAATTCTTTCTTCAAGCGTTTTTCTATATGTTCCGATTTAATAACCTTAACCAGCGCATCTTCCAGCGCGGAAACTGTATCGGTCGAATCAGTAGGAGGCATGTACATTCCCTGTGTTAATCGATCACGCGACTGTGAGGGCGTTAATAATAACTGAGCAACCTGATGATCGAGTTTGTCTGATGGTGGCTTGAAACGTTGGCCATAAGGGAAAATAATAAAACGTAATAGCCATGCGACAGGTCTGCTTGGGAAATTTTGTAGCAAGCCATCTATTGCGACCTGTATTTTATACAGCATCATTTCACATGACCATTTCATAAAAGGGATATCTTCCTTTAGACAGCCCTGGGTCTCAAATTGACGTAATGTTGCGGTAGATAAATACATGTAACTTAGAATGTCGCCAAGTCGTGCGGATATCTGTTCTTTCCGTTTAAGACTTGCTCCTAGTATCAGAAGCGAAAGATCGGACAACAATCCAAACACAGCACTCATTCGTGTTAACTGCTGATAATAATGTCTTGCAGGGCGTTTTGCGCCTGTTAGAGCAAAGTGTGAACCAGTTAGTCCATGCAAAAAACTGCGAGAGTAATTACTGATAAAGAATCTAACATGACCGATAAATGCCTTATCGAACTGTTTGACTGACGTATCCCAGTCAGATTCATCGAGTGCAGACATTTCCTCGAAAATGTAGGGGTGGCTTCTAATTGCACCCTGGCCAAATATGATCATACTGCGCGTCAGTATATTAGCACCCTCAACCGTAATGCTGATGGGTACGGCCTGATAAGCACGTCCGAAAATATTCCTGGGCCCCAGGCAAATGCCTGCGCCACCTACGACATCCATTGCATCATTAACAATCTGCCGCATACTTTCCGTTAGATGATATTTAACAATGGCAGAAATGACAGAAGGTTTTTCACCGATATCCAGTGCGCCCGCGGTTAATACTCTGGCGGCATCCATCATGTAGCTATAGCCACCAATTCGAGCCAGGGCCTCTTCGACACCCTCAAAACGACCAATTGGCATGCGGAATTGACGGCGGACGCGTGCGTATGCACCAACACAACGACTTGCCATTTTTCCTGAGCCAACACTCAGAGCAGGTAATGAAATAGAACGTCCGTCGGCAAGACATTCCATTAGCATACGCCAGCCCTGACCAATGCGTTCCTGTCCGCCAATGATATATTCCATTGGAACAAAAATATCTTTGCCGCTATTCGGTCCGTTCATGAAGACCATATTGAGGGGAAAGTGGCGCCGACCAATATTGACGTCAGTGATGTCAGTAGGCACCATCGCCAGAGTGACACCTAACTCATCTTCTTCACCGATTAAGTGGTCGGGATCATATAGCTTTACAGCCAAACCAAGCAACGTAGCGACGGGTCCAAGAGTGATGTAACGTTTATTCCAGGTCAGTTTTATGCCAAGCACATCTTTTTGATCTCTAAAGTCACCGCGACAAACTATTCCATAATCAGGTATGGCGCCGGCATCGCTACCTGCTTCAGGGTTCGTTAGTGCAAAGCAGGGGATTTCTTCACCCACTGCAAGCCGAGGCAGGTAATAATCTTTCTGTTCCTGTGTGCCATACTCAAGCAGCAATTTTCCTGGACCTAGGGAATTTGGCACCATCACCGTCACGGCTGCGGAGACACTGCGGGTTGAAATTTTCATAACGACTTCAGAATGTGCGAGCGCAGAGAACGCCTGACCACCATATTCTTTTGGAATAATCATGCTCAGGAATTTGTTTTCCTTAATAAAGGTCCAAACTTCTTCAGGCAAGTCATGCCGCTCATGAGTGATATCCCAATCATCCAGCATTTTGCATAACTCATTTACAGGGCCATCTATAAAAGTTTGCTCTTCCTTAGTTAATACGGGTAGTTTAAGGCTTCTGATTTTTTTCCATCGTGGCTTACCACTAAACAACTCGCCATCCCACCATACTGAGCCTGCGTCAATGGCCTCTCTTTCTGTTTGTGACATTTTAGGGCTAACTTTTTTGAACAGTCGTAAAAGTGGCCCGGTGATCCAGCGAATACGCCAGTTTTGTTCTTCACTATCGCTGGCGACACAGAGGCTGCGCAAATGCGGAAAAAGAATCCCAATTATTGCTAGCGTTACAAGTAGCAATGCGGTGATTAATGTTAGCCGTTCATTAAGAAACAGATATCCAGCGGGTAATATAAAAATTGTGGATTTGAGAAATCTTTCCATCGTTGTGAAATTCCTTATTCTTGTATTTAGTAGATCGAAAACTCCATTTATAAAACACGTGTCGATAGCGTAATTCTTCTTTTACTTGTTATTCTGACATATTCCACCATCGAGGTTCCCTACCATGTTGACAAAATAATAAAACTGATGCTCAGCAAGACATTTAATCCCTATTTAGGACATGGGATCACTCCGTGTCCACACTACTTACTATATATAGCGGTAATTGGTGAAATTTACTTAAATATTCGTTGATTTTTGTTGATAAATTAACCAGTTAGACTTGCTAGTTGAACAGCGGACTTAATATCGTCGAATGACGTATAAAAATGGGGAGAAAACCGAACACCGCCGCCACGTGCAGCGCATATAACATTATTTTTCATCAGCTTTTCGTATAGTGGCTGGCCTTCTATTTTTGAAGATTTAAAAGTGATAATTCCTGCAATTCTGTCGGGATCACTATCGGTTATAAGCGTTAGATTTGGGTTTTCACGAATACACTCGACGGTAAAAAGTGAGCGTTTAAGCAACTCCTCTTCGATCTTACCCAGTCCAATTTCCAATATAAGTGACAAACTGGCATTTGCACCATGAATGCCCAACATGTTGGGGCTGCCACATTCAAAACGGCGTGCGGTCTTAGTGATATTCCATGCCGATGGTGCAAAGTTACTGATATCATCTAACATGCGCCAACCAAACTCATGCAAACTTAGCTGTTCGCGCACTTCAGGCCGACTATAAAATAATGCAACCCCTTCAGGCCCTAGCATCCATTTATGTGTATCAGCCATTACAAAGTCAGCATTAACGGCTTCTACATCAAATGGTATTGCACCGATGCTCTGTATGGCATCAATACAAAATAATACATTTTTCTTTTTACAGGCCTCGCCGAGTTGCGACAGATTCATTCTCAAGCCACTTGCATATTGTACTGAGCTAATGGATAACAGCTTTGTTTTATTATCAATAGCCTTGATTAAGGCATTCTCCGGGCTAGTACCGCTTGATAAATTGATTTCGCGAACCTCTACTCCCTTGTCTTTAAGAGAATGCCAAACAATAGCATTAGAAGGGAACTCTTGATCGCTGATGACAACATTATCACCGGGGTTCCAGCTTAGACCGTGAGCGACAAAAGAGAGTGCCTCTGATGTATTTTTTAATAGCGCGATATCATCTGCAGACGCAGCATTGATCAATCTGGAAAATTGCGCGCGTAAATTTGATTCGACCTTCATCCAGTCAAGATAATGCTGAGCGCCATAGTGTTGATTTTCTGTGGCAAAACTGCGGACGGCCTCGGCAGTTCGGGTTGGCCAGGGTGCAACCGCAGCATGATTTAAATAAATAAGCCCAGGCTCTAATGAAAACTCACTATTAATTAACACATCCAGTCGCATAAGATCTTTTGTCCAATATCCGTTATCGAGTTAAAAACTGATACTAACTAACGACTGATTGTAGAGCAAAATACCAGTGACAAGAAGGGGATTACAGATTATTGGCCGAGCAACAAATAAAACAAATAAACATTGAGCACAAAAAGGAAAACAGCAATAAAGCGCCAGGTTTTAGCGGGATTGCGCTCAAGCAGAGGAATAAAGTCTTTTCTGATTAACTTGCTGTCAGGCTCAGAAAGGGCAAACACAAACTCTGAAAGACGTTCGTACCGAAATTCAGGGTTGAGTTGCACGGCTTTTTCGACAGCCTTATCAACCCATAGCGGAACCTCAGGATTGAAGCTTTTAATGGAACGATAACTGACCCGGCGTATGTTCTTGGCGGATAATTCTTTGCCGTAAGGTAGTTTGCCGGTTAGCAGTTCATACGCAATCACACCGAGCGAGAAAATATCGGAACGATTACTTCCCTGACTACCGGTGTGATATTCAGGCGCTGTATAATTTATAGTGCCCAGCAGGTTGTTTGCCTCAATGGGCGTCGAGATTTCATCAATGCCTGAAATTTTTGTCGAGCCAAAATCAATAATCTTTAAGGTTCCGTGCTCATCTACTATTATATTTTCAGGTTTAAGATCCTGATGGATCATTTCTAAACGATGAAAGGCACGTAAGCCGCTTGCGATCTGTTTGATCATGTCTCGAACTTGCGTGATATTAGGTCTTGGCTCGTCGTCCATCCACTGTCTTAGTGTGCGGCCTTCAATGTGTTCAGCTATATAATAAAGTGCGGTGCGTTTGCGCTTGATCTCAAGCACCTTCATTACGTGTGATTCGTTGATGCGACGCCCCGCCCATTCTTCGTGCAAGAAGCGGTTTATATACTCAACATCATCATCGTAGTTAACCGATGGTGCCTTCAGCACTACCGTTTCTGATGTCTCTGTGTCTTGCGCCAGGTAAACTTCGGTTCGCTTGTTTGAAAACATATGGCGCAAGATTTTATAACCATCAAGTATCATTCCGGCTTCTAACGGAGGTGGAAAGGGTAGTTCGGTGAGTTTGTGGTAAAACTCATCTTCATTTTGACCGGGCAGCGCATCGATTTTAATAATTTGGGTCGTAATATTATCGTTTGTGTTGTTTTTTACCGCTTCCTGGTTGATGCTTTTAGATGCTTGTGTAAGATCGTTTTTATTCTCAATTAATAATGCTTTTAGTCGAGCATCACTGACAAATTCGTGCACACCATCAGTTAACATCAGGAAGATATCGCCCACTTCTAACGGCATACTTCTGTAATCGATATCAAGGTGCACGTCGATACCCATTGCTCTTGATAGCAATGAACGCTCTTCATTAATCATAACGCGATGGTCATGGGTCAATTGTTTAAATTTGTTGCCGCGCAAGCGATATATACGCGTATCGCCGATATGAAAAAGATAGGCCGTATTAGACTTGATCACCATTGCACTAAGCGTGGTGACCATCCCTTTGTGGGATTGATATTGGCGCTGACCGTTGCCGTGTAACCAGTGATTTAATGCGGAAAGAATTTTATGCGCCGATGTTTTAACTGTCCAGCTTTCTGGTGTGCTGAAGTAATCTCCCAGAAAGCCTTTTATACAGGCAGTACTGGCCTCTTTGCCAGCGTCACTACCGCTCATGCCATCCGCAATAGCGGCCGCAATGCCTTTGGTTGAAAGCAATACATCTGTTGGGATCTCTATCCCACAGGCGTCTTCGTTTTGCTCTTTACCACCAGCGTGGCAATCGCTTGCGAATGTAATAGATAGTTTATCGGACATAGCAGGTTATCTAAGTAATCAGGCCGTAATATTATGACAATACTACGGCCTGGTATATGCTCATGCAATCAGATACTTACTCGACTTCAATCATCTGCACAGTGCCGTCTGGTAACACTTCTGCCATGTGGCCTTTTGGCTCTTCCATAAAGAATGCGACGATAATGAAGATTGCAATGGCTGAACAACCGATGACCCAGAAAAATATCTGAGGCTCAACAAATGAAAGTACAGTTAAGAACGTTACCGCGCCGACATTTCCATATGCGCCCGCCATTCCTGCTATCTGTCCGGTTAAGCGACGCTTGATCAGTGGCACGATAGCAAATACAGCCCCTTCGCCTGACTGAACAAAAAAAGAACAGGTCATGGTTGCGATAACCGCTAGCCAAAGCGGCCAAGCACTGGTGATATTGCCTAAAATAAAGTATCCAATCGCTAATCCGGCTATCAAGACTAATAATGTTTTTTTCCTTCCAAGCTTATCGCTGAACAATCCGCCACTTGGACGGGCAACCAGGTTCATAAAGGCATAACCTGATGCAAGTAAGCCTGCAGTTACCGGTGTTAATTCAAAGGTGTCCATGAAGAATAAGGGCAGCATTGATACTACTGCAAGCTCTGAGCCAAACGTTACAAAATAAGCAAGGTCCAGAACGGCTACTTGTTTGAAGCTGTAGCGATCAATTTCTGGCACAACGGTAGTGAATACGTGGTTATTGATTTGATATATACGAATTGTTTGGAAAATAAATATACCTGCAAGCGTCATATAAATAAGCAAAGTAACACCTTCGCTCAGCATGTTTAGATTAGTAGGCCCAAGTTTCCAGGTTAATACCGAAAGAGCGGCGTACATAGGGATATTCATTATTAGATATAAGAAGAAGTCGGATTTACTCGTTACTTCCATACCGCCGCTTTTCTTCGGTTTAAAATAAGTCGATCCCTTTGGCGTATCCGTTACAGAGAAGAAATACACGACAGAATAAATTAATGCGAGCACACCGGTTGTTGCTATAGCGTAGCGCCAGCCATCTTCTCCTCCATATAAAAGCGCAAGGGTAGGGAGAATCATCGCGGCGGCAGCTGAACCAAAGTTACCCCAACCGCCATAAATGCCTTCTGCAAGGCCGACTTGTTTTGCAGGGAACCATTCGCCCACCATGCGAATGCCAATGACAAAACCTGCGCCAACAAAACCCAGAAGGAATCTCATTAATGCGATGCGTTCAAAGGTGTCCGCAAAGGCAAATCCAAAACACAAAAAACTCGATATAACTAAGAGCAGGGAGTACATGCGGCGTGGTCCAAAATGATCGACCAGCATTCCCACCACGATCCTGGCAGGAATAGTCAGCGCTACGTTCAAAATTAATAAAGCCTTTACCTGGCCGTCCGTTAGATTGAAGGTCTCTCTTATGGCTCCCAGCAGTGGTGCGTGATTGAACCAGACAAAAAAGCTGAGAAAAAAAGCAAACCAGGAAAGATGCAAAATGCGCATCTTCCCGCTAAACGAGAACAAATTTAGTTTTGATTCTGACGTACCCATCATTAGGACTCCTGCAAAATATCTGCGTTAATATTTTAATTGCCCTATGTAGAGCAAGGGTTGTGCCATACTCCTAACCTATTGATAATATAAGAAATATTAAGTTCTACTAGACTAAATCGCACCAATTTGGAGCATAAATTCAGCGTTAGTGTATTAGGATGTGCTTATTTTGTGCGTACATATATATGTGCATCGAAATCACGCATAAAAATTGTAATATCGCACCAAACTTGTGCATTTACGCACAGAAATACTTGCGATCAAAAATCGCTCATTGATAAACTCCTATATTAACAATGTGTTAAACGTTATTTAAGCGTCTGCTAATAGATGGCACGGTGATTGCTCTACAAGATAGCAACACACATCAGATTGTTGGAGTTATCTACATGAAAGAACGTTTAGTCGTTATTGGCAATGGTATGGCAGGGATGCGCACTGTAGAGGAATTACTCAAACTAGCCCCAGATGCCTATGAGATTACCGTGTTTGGCGAAGAGCCTTATGGTAACTACAACCGAATTATGTTGTCGCCAGTACTTGCAGGCGAGAAAACCATTGAAGAGATAATGCTTAATGACCTTCAATGGTATGAAGATAATAGTATTAAGTTGCTTAAAGGTAAGAAAGCGGTTGGTATCGATCGTAAAGCACGCAAAGTGACGGCTGATGATGAGACAGTGATTGAATATGATCGTTTGCTTATCGCTACTGGCTCAACACCTTTCATTATTCCTTTGCCTGGGCATGAATTACCTGGTGTGATCGCGTTTCGTGATATTGCTGATGTGGACTCGATGCTTGATGCAGCTAAGCAATATAAAAATGCCGTAGTAATAGGTGGTGGTTTATTAGGGTTGGAAGCAGCCAATGGCCTGATGGAACAGGGTATGAGCGTCAAGGTTGTTCATATTATGGATACCTTGATGGAGCGCCAGCTTGATGAACCTGCTGCAAAAATGTTGCGCGCATCGTTAGAAGAGCGTGGTATGGAATTCTTAATGGGTGCAGAGACGGCATCGATTGAAGGTCAAAAACGTGTAGAAAAAGTTTGCTTTAAAGATGGTAGCTCAGTTGATGCTGATATCGTTGTTATGGCGGTCGGAATCCGTCCGAATATTGAACTGGCCGAAAAAGTAGGTATCCATTGTGAACGAGGCATTGTGGTCAACGACACCATGCAAACGTTTGATCCTCGCGTGTATGCGGTTGGTGAGTGTGTTCAACATCGAAATGAAACCTACGGCCTGGTTGCGCCCTTGTTTGAAATGGGTAAGGTCTGCGCAAACCACTTGGCATTACATGGTATTGCCCGTTATGAAGGCTCGGTCACATCAACAAAATTAAAAGTAACTGGCATTGATTTATTTTCTGCGGGTGATTTTACCGGCGACGAGACGACAGAAGATTTAGTATTCCAGGATGCGGCTTCGGGTGTTTATCGCAAGCTCGTTGTAAAAGATAACAAAGTCAAAGGTACTGTCATGTATGGCGATACCATCGACGGCACCTGGTATTTTGATCTGATGCGTGATGAAACTGACATCGCTGATTTTCGTTCCAGCATACTTTTTGGTCAGGCACACCTGGGTGATTCAGGCCATGGTGATGATAACCGTGTTGCCGCGATGTCTGACAGTGCAGAAATTTGTGGTTGTAATGGTGTCTGTAAGGGTGACATCGTTAATGCGATTGTCGATAAAAAACTATTCACTCTGGATGATGTGCGTGCACATACAAAGGCATCTAGCTCATGTGGGTCTTGTACTGGACTCGTCGAAGCACTTTTAGCTCATACAGTTGGCGGTGACTATTCGATTGCGCCACATCTAAAACCACTTTGTGGTTGCACAGATCATACGCATGATGAAATCAGATCGGTGATTCGCGATAAAGAGTTTAAATCTATTCGTGAAGCACAAGATTTCATGGAATGGAAAACCCCTGATGGTTGTCCAAAATGTCGTACTGCAATGAACTATTATATGGTTTGTCAGTGGCCGGAGACACATAGCGCTGATGATGCGCAATCACGTTACATCAACGAACGTGCCCATGCGAATATTCAAAAAGATGGTACCTTCTCGGTTATTCCGCGTATGTGGGGCGGCGGCACGACACCAAAAGAATTGCGCGCGATTGCTGATGCGGCTGAAAAATTTAATGTAAAAACCGTGCACGTCACTGGTGGTCAGCGCATAGGGCTATACGGATTAAAGAAAGACGAGCTGCCCGTTATCTGGAAAGATTTAAATGAAGCAGGCATGGTGTCTGGTCATGCCTATGGTAAAGCACTACGTACCGTTAAAACCTGCGTCGGTAAGGAATGGTGTCGTTTTGGAACGCAAGACTCCACACATTTGGGAATAGAAATAGAAAAAATGACCTGGGGTTCCTGGATGCCACATAAATTCAAGTTTGCGGTGTCTGGTTGTCCAAGAAACTGTGCCGAGGCAACTATTAAAGATTTTGGTGTGGTTTGTGTTGATTCAGGTTACGAGCTTCATGTTGGCGGCAATGGTGGTATCAAGGTGCGGGCAACGGACTTCTTATGTGCAGTTGCAACAGAAGAAGAAGTAATGGAATACAGTGCTGCATACGTTCAGCTATATAGGGAAGAAGCGCATTATCTTGAGCGGACTGCGCCCTGGATAGAACGCGTTGGCTTAACTCATATCAAAGACAATATTATCGAAGATGCTGAAAATCGTAAGAAGCTTGCCGAACGCTTCCATTATTCGCAGAAATTCATGCAGGATGATCCGTGGGCGGCCCGCGCAAAAGGTGCGCAGCAACATGAGTTTACAGCCCTCAAACAACTTAACGCATAATCGACACAGGTTAATAAAAGCAATGAGCAACTGGATAGAAATAGGAACAATAAACGACATCCCTCAACTAGGTGCACGCGTCGTGAAGACCGATGACAGCAATATCGCAGTATTCAGAACGGCAGAAGATAAGATATTTGCGATAAAAGATGAATGCCCGCATAAACAAGGGCCATTGTCGCAGGGTATCGTACACGGTGATAAGGTTGCCTGCCCACTGCATGACTGGAAGATACAACTTGATACTGGTAATGCGGTTGCACCCGATGAGGGTTGTGCGGCAACGTATCCGATTAAAATGGATGGTGAAAAGATCATGCTATCTCTTACGCCTAATGAAGGCTGTCCGAACAAGTAATCGGGCTGATAATTAAGGGATAGCGTAATTATGTTGTTTGGTCGCAAACAAAAGAACCCAATCAAAATCGTTGATAAAGGCGTTGTTGACTGGAAATATGCTGCTTGTGGTTATTGCTCCACGGGTTGCTCTATCGAAGTAGGTTTGAATGCCGAAGGTAAGCCGGTGGCTTCTCGTGGTGTAGCCGATGCTGATGTTAACCGCGGCAAACTTTGCCTAAAAGGTATCTTCGAGCATGAGCTGTTCGACTCTGCAGGACGTGGTCTTGAACCCAAGATGCGAGAGCACTGGCATGAGCCCTGGCAGACTACCGACTGGGATACCTCGCTGGACAAAACCGCGTCTGAAATAAAACGGATTCAGAAAAAGTATGGCCGCGATTCTTTTGCCATCATTTCTACAGGGCAGATGCTCACAGAAGAGTTTTATACATTAGGCAAGCTCACCCGTGGTCTGATTGGCACAAACAATTACGACGGTAACACTACCTTATGCATGGCCTCAGCGGTGTCTGGCTACAAGCGCTCCTTCGGTTCTGATGGCCCACCAGGTTGCTATGAAGACTTTGATCATACTGATTGCCTGATCGCCTGGGGCTCCAACCTGCCAGAACAGCACCCGATTATCTATTGGCGAATGAAAGAGGCGCAAGAGAAACGTGGCTTTCCACTCATCGTTGTTGACCCTCGGGTAACCATGTTGGCGCAGAATGCTCACATACATTTGCCCATTACTCCGGGTACTGATGTAGTACTGCAAAACGCGTTAATGCATGTGATTCTCAATGAAGGATTAGAGGATAAGAGTTATATTAATGCCAATACAAACGGCATCGATGAATTACGAGCTGAGGTTGAACAATACGACCCGGTAACCGCAGCAAAAATTTGCGGCATTGATGAAGATACTATCCGCCAGGTTGCTCGTCTATTTGCCAATGCTAAAGCAGCCATGCAGATCTGGACCATGGGCATAAACCAGTCCACTCATGGATCAGATGGTGTAGTAGGGATTAATAATCTGGCATTGCTTACCGGTAATATCGGTAAGCCTGGTGGTACCAGTCTTTCTATTACGGGTCAATGTAATGCAATGGGGACTCGCGAGTGGTCTTCATGCTCTGGCCTGCCTAATTATCGTCAACTTGAAGTCCCTGAACATCGTGAAGAAGTCGCCAAATTCTGGAATATAGACCCGGAGTTTTTTCCAAAGAAACGCGGCATGTTTCAGACCGATATCTATCACGCCATTGAATCGGGTCAGATCAAAGGCCTGTGGTTGATCGCGACGAATCCACTGACTTCTTTACCTAACAGCGCCCGGGTACGCAAGGCGATGGAGAGCCTGGAGTTCTGCGTCGTACAGGACTGTTATGAAGATGTTGAAAGCGCCCAATATGCTCACGTCTATCTACCTGCCGGCACCTGGGCGGAAAAGGAAGGCGTGATGACTAACACCGAGCGACGCATTAATTTGGTCAAGCCAATCACTGACCCGCCTGGACAGGCAAAACCTGACTTATGGATTTTTAATCGCATGGCCGAACGTTTTAATCTTGAAGATAAAGTTACGTTTCCGGAAAGGGCACCAGATATCTTTCTGGAGATGACTGAACTATCTAAGGGTCGGTTGGTTGATATAACTGGTTTAAGCCACGAGCTCATTGAGCAGCAACGCGGAGTGCAGTGGCCTTACACACAAGAGCAATTACAAAACGGTGAGCTACCGCCCCAAGGTGGAAAACGTCTCTACACTGAAGAAAGTACTTTTAGTTATCCAGATGGCAAGGCCAAACTTATTCCGCTCCCCTTTATTGATAATAACGAAGTGCCTGATGAAAAGTTTCCGGTATGGCTAAACACAGGACGCTTGATTGAGCATTGGCATGGTCGCAGCAAGACCGGTAAGATCGGCAACAATAACAAATACAGCCCTATACCTTTTATAGAGATCAATCCCGATCTTGCAGAAGAGTTGGGTGTTCAGCGTGGTGACTATGTGCGCCTGGTATCTCGACGATCTGATGCGGTCGTTATGGTACAGCCTACCCAACGTGTACCGAAGAATATGATCTTCTTACCCTTTCATTATCATGACTGTGCGAATCGTTTGACGCTGGGTCTTCTTGATCCACATTCACGACAGCCTGCCTATAAACAATCTGCGGTACGCATTGAATCTATCGCAGATCAACAGGAAGCAGCAAGACTAAGCATGGAAATGCGCACATTTTAAGGTGACACGATGTTTGATGTACGAAAAAATGAACCTGATTATGCCTTGCTTAACGACCCCGATAGCAAGAGCCGTAACTGTTACGATGCCCCTATAGAAACAGTGGCAGAAGGGGATCCGCTTTACGGTCAAAGCCTAAAAATTAATGGCGATGATGCCGTAGGCGACAACCCCAACCGTTATAAACAACACGGGTTTTATTTTAATGCTGATAACTGCATCGCCTGCCATGCCTGCGAAGCGGCTTGCAGTGAAAAGAATGACAACCCTGCACATATCGCTTTCCGTTCAGTAGGTTTCGTCGAGGGTGGTACTTATCCTGCCTACCAGCGTCTAAATATATCGATGGCATGCAATCATTGCGACAACCCTGTTTGTCTGAAGGGTTGCCCAACCCGCGCTTATACAAAGTTTGCTGAATACGGGGCAGTGTTACAGGATCCTGATATCTGTTTTGGTTGTGGTTACTGCACCTGGGTCTGTCCCTACAACGCGCCACAACTTGATCCGGTTAAAGGTGAGGTAAGCAAGTGCAATATGTGTGTGGATCGACTGGAAGTAGGACTTAAACCCGCATGCGTGTCCGCCTGTCTTGGCAATGCCCTGGACTTTGGCGTCATTGAAAATATTCCTGAAGGCCGGACTCAGGCTAAGACTGAAATTCCCGGCTTTCCACGGACCGATATTACGCGCCCCAATATTCGTTTTCAGCAGACTCGTACTACCCAGCGAGACATGGTGCGTGTAGATAGCACGGCGTTGAAATATCATCGCGATGAAGATAAGGGTGATGGCAATGAACACTTCCAGCCTGTGCTGGATCCCAAACACGGTTTTAAACGGCAATGGAATCTGCGCAAGTTACTGGGCTCGCATGAAAATGCGCATATCGCTTTTACTCTCAGCAGTCAGACTGTAATGGGCGCATTCCTACTACTATTTTTGGGTGGCATTACCGATGTTGCGCCATTAAACAGTATTACAACATCAAGCGCATTTATTCCTCTGCTCGGTGTTATGTTGGTTTTATTAACCTTTGGTTTAATCAAGCTCAACTTACATCTCGGCAAACCTCTTCGCTTCTATCGTGGTTTTAATAACCTGCGTTATTCGCCTGTGAGTCGTGAGATAGCCGGCGTGTCATTATTCTTTGCAGGTGTAGCGGGCTATAGTCTATTTAGTTTGTTACCAGGTGATATAGCGGCAGCATTAACCACTGTCTCTGGCTATGTTGCGCTTGCAGGCGTCATCTTAGGTTCCTGGTATATGTATAAACTGTATCGTATCCCGGCGCGGCCATTTTGGGACCACTGGCAAACGGCAACGTCATTTTTTGGTACTTCACTGACGCTTGGTGCCATTCTGATTGCTATCATTACAGGTTCTATTTCCGGGCTAGAAACCAGCTACCCCCTGATGCAAACATTGGCATTTGTTGCCTTGACAGGGTTAGGGCTTGAAACGATCGGTCACCTGTTCCATGCGCGTGATATGCAGCGGCAGGGAGGAGAGGGCGTGGCATCTCACTACGAACAGACGACAACCTACGGCAATAGCTATCGCCTGCGAAATGTCTTGTTGCTTATAAACTTATTGGCTTTGATTGCCATAACGATGATCGGTTTGTCTGGGCTTATCGGTGCGGTGAGTGGAACAGTACTAACACTGTCTTTGTTAGCATCCAGCATCATCAGCCGTGCGCTATTCTATGTGCTGGTTATTCCTACCACTATGCCAGGTGCCTTTTTCTGGCGTAACAAGGGTTTCGAAGAACATGCACGCGAAACTGGACTGGCAGACATGCCTCAAACTGGTGTGGTACCAGATTCGCATTAATGTTGAGAGATGAGTTGATATGTATCGAAATATGCAAACAAAAGAACTTCAAGTTAACGAGAAGATTGTTTTAACAGACAGTGAAGGTTATATCGTTGACATGGACGACTGGACTGAGGGTTTTGTGAAAGCGCAGGCTGAGAGGGAAGATCTAAACCTGACAGAAGAACACTGGGATGTCGTTATGTTTTTGCGAGATTATTTTGAAGAACATCGCGTTCAATGCGAAGTACGTAAAATGGTTAAACATTTCAAAAAAGCATGGGACAAGGAACGTGGTTCCAGCACATACCTACACAAGATCTTCCCGCGAGGAGGTCCACAGAAACAAGGTAATCGACTCGCCGGGTTATTACGAACTAAAGGTGAGCACTAATCACCGTATTCAAAAGCGACGTCACCATCAACATCATCAAGCGGGCTAGCCCAGGTCTCGGGATGCATCGGCTCTTCGGTATCACCAAAATCATCGGGGAGTAGATCATCGTATGGACCTGACCAATCTTCTGGCGCAGCCATGCGCTCAAGTTTTTGTTCATACCAAACATCTATATCGATAGCCTCTACCTCACCTTCAAAGTACTGGATTTCGACGGTACTATCCTTTTCATCTATCGCAACGACTTCATAAGCACGTCCAGTTTCTTTATCGCGATACCAACTATCAATAATGGGATCTAATTCAGTTGCCATGATGTATCCTTCTGTTACTCGTTATGGTCTCTTACATAAAAGAGTAATCGCTTAGAGAATCATCGCTAATCAATAATATTTATTGGCACGAAATGTACAGTATTTGTTCTATTTAGACGAAAATGAAATATGAAAAGATTCAATTACATAGCGTTATGATTTGAAGTGAATTGCTAAAAAACCATTAGCTTAATTTATTACGAAAAATAGTTAACTAAATATTGATCTAACTCAAATTCGGTTTTGGTCATTCAAGCGACGTTTTCCGAGAAGATTTTATCTGGCTTTACTCAGCTTTATTCTTCATAGGGGTCGGTGTAATACTCTTTAACAGGATTAAAGATGTATGAAATAACAAACCCCGCCATGAAAGCGTTTTTTTGTTTTACCAGAGGGCTATTTTCAAACGTTGCACCCGATATAGAGTCATAGCGGGCAAAGCCACCCCACCAATAATGTTTACTTATCCGGTGACTATTTGTCACCGTTAATCTAAATCCGCTGTAACCTGATTTTGCATCATAGGCAGGTCGACTCCCGGTCACATATTGGCTGTCTACCTGATAATAGTAGTCATGATATTTCTCCGATGCCCACATAGGTCCAATCGATATGGCCGTTTCCATATTTGAGTAGTAGCGCAACTGAAGATAGGGCGTAAAGACCCAGCCCTCATTTCCCGCGTCAGACAAATTGACTGCAAGTCGAGCTGGTGCTCCAGCCCTTAATCGTAAACGTCGATCCTGACTCTCCCATAAGTACCATTGTGCTCTTGGACCAACTTCAAGAATGGCATCGAGATCGGGCATGCCTTGTCGAGCAGTGTTTTTGTCGCTATCAACAGGCAAAGCAAATGCCGCGCTTATATCAAGTTTAAAACTCTCACCATCAATAAAAAAGTAGCGTCCACCTTCGCGATCTACTTTTAATTTGTCACCTCGAAAACGAACATAAGGGATAGGAGCAAAATATTCTTCACGTTGATCCGAGCCGCGATAGTGGGGAAGGCTTAATGCTCCCAGGCCAACACCGAATTCCCATTGTGTTTTATTGCTACCTTCATCGGCCTGACTCGCCGTTGAAAAGATCGTGAATATTACTATAAGTAAACAGCTGTTTAGCGTTCTCACAAAACTTCCCTATGTATTAATTATTATTAATTGTGAGTGATTAAAATATCACAAAACAGTGTCAGAGTGGGGAATTCAATTATTGCGAAGGCGCAATATGCTATTAGTTGACTAAGAGAGACCGTTCTTAGGCTATGTTTTTGTTCTCACTGGATATGCCCCAGTCAGCCAGGTTTCTGAGAATATCCAAAATACTGTAGTCGTACAGGCAATAGAAAACAAAGGAGCCATTCCTTTCCCCTTTGACGATACCTGCGTCGCGCATGATACGCAGGTGAAAAGAGACGTTCGTTTGCGATAGTCCAGTCTTTGCGATGATTGCTGAAACGGGCACACATTCAAGGCCCATACCGGTCAAAATTCTCAAGCGATTAGGTTCACTTAAAATCTTCATTAGTTTTGCGAGTTGGTCGATAGGTAGGTCAGATTCTTTCATTTCTTATATATGTGTGGTTGCTCATATGAGTAGATACGCATATAATGCGCTTAATTACCTATTCAGTCAAGCACCAATATTTGGAGATACGTTATGTTTTTCAAACAGTTACCGACAAAAGAGGCCTCCTTGTCGTATCTATTCGGCTGTGGTTCGCTAGGGAAGGCCATTGCTGTCGATGTCGTGGCGGGTGATGAAGACTGGTATGAGGAGCAGGCAAAGGCACAGGGCGTCACGATAACGCATGTGATTGAGACCCATGTTCATGCTGATCATTATTCAGGTGGCCGCGCCCTGGCCGAGCGTCTGGGAGCAAAATATTGCCTGCACAGTAACGCCCAGGCTAAATTTGAATTCGAAGCAATAAATGATGGCGATGTGATCGACGTGGGTAACGTCAAAGTAAAAGTCCTGCACACACCAGGGCATACCATGGATAGCATCAGCCTGGCCGTTTCTGACAACCGTCGCAGTGAAGATCCCTGGTTTATCATTACTGGCGACACCTTGTTTGTTGGTAGCATTGGCCGTCCTGATCTGGCTGGCCGAGAAAAAGAAATGGCTGGCATGTTGTTCGATACCCTGCATAACAAATTACTTGTTTACCCCGATATAACAGAAATATATCCAGCCCATCAGGCGGGCAGTGTTTGTGGTGCGGGTATATCAGGTAAACCTGTTTCAACCCTGGGTTTTGAAAAACGCTTTAATCCTATGTTGAGCGTTACTGATAAAGATGAGTTTGTCGGCATGCTTACTAAAGAAATTCCACCTCGTCCTGCTGAGATGGACAAGATTGTTGCTGAGAATATTAAAGCTTAAGAGATTTAACATGAAAGAACAGGAATATAATTTCGGTATACGTATAAACAAACACCAGTTTGCACATCAACTTTGGCAGGTGCTACTCGTTGGTTTAACACTAGGCATGATGCGCACAGTTGTACCGGCGTTAGCTGAGAGTGAATTCGGTGTACCGAAAGGATCGTTTCTACTATTAATGGCCTTTGTCGTGGCTTTTGGTTTTGTAAAAGGCACGTTAAATTTTGTTGCCGGGCGATTATCGGAAAGAATAGGGCGCAAACATGTTCTGATGCTAGGTTGGATCATCGCCATTCCTATTCCCGCCATGATTATGTATGCACCAAGCTGGAATTGGATTGTCATGGCCACCGTTCTGTTGGGCATAAACCAGGGACTAACCTGGTCCATGACACAGACCGCTAAACTCGATTTAACCCATCCCGAACAGCGTGGTTTTACTATTGGACTAAACGAGTTTTCCGGTTACTTCGGCGTTGCCATTGCCGGCATCATTACGGGTTATGTATCTGAATGGCTCGGTGCTCGTGAGGGCCTGATGTGGTTTGGCACGACGACGATATTTGTTGCCATCATTACTACTAAGATATGGATAAAAGATACCTTGCCATGGGCGCAAGCCGAAGCAAAACAACACGCAACCGGTAATGCGAAAGGCCCTAAACCACGGTTCCCGACAAACATATCGAACAAACCAACGACATGGGAAGTATTTACGTTAATGACCTGGCGCGACAAACGCATGTTTGCTTTTAGTCAGGCGGGGCTTGTTGAGAAATTTGTTGATGCATTGATCTGGGTGTTTTATCCCGTGTTTTTATATCAGCAGGGGCTCGGCCTGGCCAACATCGGTTGGGTGGTTGGTATTTATGGTTTTGTCTGGGGTGGCTCACAGTTTCTAACAGGGAAACTTTCCGATCACGTTGGACGCCTATGGCCCATTATCATGGGTATGTGGGTGTGTGGCGCAGGCGTTGGATTAACGTTAATGGGTGATACTCTTTTGTGGTGGTCTATCACCGCAGCCATAACTGGATTTGGTATGGCATTATTGTATCCAAATATTAGTGCCGCAGTAGGTGATATTGCACATCCTGCCTGGCGTGGTTCTGCTATCGGTATCTATCGTTTCTGGCGTGATCTTGGTTACGGTATAGGTGCGTTACTGCTAGGTCTGGCCTCTAATATATCGGGTGTTATTAGCACTGGATTCTGGTTTGTAACTATCTCAATGTTTATTTCAGGCTTTATCGTTCTTATTTTCGCAGAAGAAACACATCCTCGTCTAAACCCGGCCAAAGAATAGAATAAGGAGTATCACCATGAAACTGGGAATTATTATTTATTCAAATGATCCAGAAACAGTATGGAATGCATTTCGTCTGGGTATATTTTCAATCAACAAATCCGATAAAGTAAAAATCTTTTTGCTGGCAAAAGGTGTTGAGTGTGAATCGTTAGATACAGGAAAGTTTTCCGTTACAGAAGAAATGAAGTCTTTTGTTAAAGCTGGCGGAGAAATACTCGCCTGTGGCACTTGTCTAAAGATACGCCAATCAGAAGGCTCCGACATTTGCCCGCTATCTACTATGGAAGACTTATATAAAATAATAAGTGAGTCGGACAAGGTAGTGAGTTTTTAGGTAAACGCATGAGCATAAACGTAGTTATTACGTTCAAAAACAACCACGCAGAGTAAATTAACCAACAAAAGAAAATACCAATGGATCCAGAAAAATATGACGCCTGGTACCAAACTAAAAAAGGCGTCTGGTTCAGTGCGCTAGAATTCAAACTCATTAAACAATTATTACGGCCTATGGAAGGTGCAAGCCTGTTAGATGTAGGTTGTGGTACTGGCCATTTTTCCCGTCGTTTTGCAAAGACAGGACTGGACGTCACAGGCCTGGATCCTGATGCCAAGATGCTGGCTTATGCCGAAAAACATTCCAGCAACATCACTTATCGGTCAGGTACTGCTGAACATATACCCTTCCCAGATAATTCATTTGATCATGTCATTGCTATCACTAGCCTTTGTTTTATTGACGACCCTGTTCAGGCTATCAAAGAAATGTGGCGCGTGACGAATAACAAGTTGATACTGGGGCTTCTAAATAAAAACAGTTTGTTGTGCAAACAAAAACAAAATAAGGGTAGTTACATGGGTGCCCGTTGGGATAACCGGCAAGATGTCGAAAATTGGCTCAAGATTTTAGATGTACAACCAGCTACAAGCCCTTATTCCAGTGCTATCAATATTCCATCCGCCAATGTGGTGGCGCGCGCTGTTGAATATCTAGTGCCGAGACACTTCTTATACGGTGGCTTCCTGGCTATCTGTTTGTCAAAACAACCATCCTAAGTGCGTGACGCTATTAACGGAAGGACCGCATACGACCCAAAGCCGACATATTAATTTGGAAACTATGGGGTGAAATCATCACCCCATAGCGGACATTCACAGTACATCCAGTGGACATATCCTGCTCTGCTTACCCGATTTCAATGAGTTGCAAACTGCAAACCTCTGTCCGCATTCGTCCGGCTTGTTATACGGACACGGATTCGTTAACGTATAGATAAAACAAGGTGTTAGGTCAGTATATTAGGAAATAATGAAATCAATTATACGGACCGGACGGGTCCGTATAATCAACTGTTAGCTCAGGAAAATCATGCTTAACAAGTTACTTATAGCCACATCAATTTTTGCACTCTTAACAGGATTAGCAGTAAATGCTTACCCTGGAGAGACAGTTTGTGCATTCATCAGTAAAAAAGATGATTTTTCAAATTCCCAAAAACAGTTACTGCAAGAGGCTAAGGATAGAATTGAGGCCAAATTTGGTTTAATGCAATCAGAACCTGTCATTGTATTTTTTAAAAAGCAGGATTCATTCTGGCCGTTACAACTTAACAAATATGGAAGTGCCAGCTTTCTTGGGTCTAAAACCTGCGTAGTAATTGGACCGAAAGGCCAAAACGTAGATGTAGTCGCGCACGAGCTTATGCATGCGGAAACTAAGCATAGAGTCGGCTATTGGCAAAGATGGCTTGAGCTACCTATATGGTTTGATGAAGGGCTTGCTATGCAGGTTGATCATAGAGAACGGTACAATTTACCGAAAGACACGGAAACATCTTATGTAAGGAAGTTACATTCAGTTAGTGAATTTTCTGTGCCTGATCGTGACTTATTAACGAATCACTATGCATCGGCAAAATCAGAAGTGGCATCGTGGGTATCAAAAGTTGGTACGGATTCAGTTTACGACCACCTCAGCAGCATTAAAGAGGGGGTACCTTTTGATGCTGTATGGCTATCTTCAGAAACAGAGCTAACAAACCCTTCCAGCGGACACAGTCGCTAACGCGCCTGTTCCGCTGAAGGCAACGTTAGGTGCAGTAGTGGTGCGTAAGACATAAATTGAATTATGAGTGATCTAAAAAGCATAGGGTATAGCGACTGGTTTAAGAGCCGGGTGGATGATGAAAAAATCGCCGCTCATGGTGTTGCTCGGGTAGTTTCTGTGCATAAAGATAGCTATACAGTCACAAAAGGCGGGGAGGAGATCTTTGCTGAGTTGTCAGGAAACCTCCTTTACTCTACCGAGTCTGCTAGTGATCTTCCTACTACGGGTGACTGGGTGTATGCCGATTTTTTCGATGATGATACTCATGCAATTATATATGGTGTCTTCCCAAGAAAAACGCTTCTGAAGAGAAAGACGGCCGGAAAGCTAGTTGATTTCCAGTTGATAGCTGCAAATATTGACGTTGCCTTCATTATTCAATCTTTGAATGATAATTTTAATCTACGAAGGTTGGAGCGCTATTTAGTTATGGTCAATGAAAGTGGAATTGAACCTATTATTCTACTGAGCAAGTGCGATCTGATACCCAAAGACGAGGTTAACGAAATTAAGAAAGAAGTTATGGGTATTGCTCCACAAACGACAGTGATGGAGTTTAGCAATTTAAACCGAGAGAATATTGATTCAATTATTAGATCATTAAAGAACGAATCTACTTATTGCTTGTTAGGCTCATCAGGTGTTGGTAAAACTACCTTACTTAACAGCATAATAGGTAACGAGGAATTTGAAACCAAGCCAGTAAGTAAAATGCAAAGCAAGGGCCGACATACTACAACAAGCCGTCAATTAGTTCGCTTAGAAAGTGGGGCAATGATAATAGATACTCCGGGAATGAGAGAGCTTGGTAGCATGTCCGTAGATGATGGCTTGGATGGGACTTTCTCAGAGATACTGGCGCTTTCTCAAATCTGCAAGTTTGCGAACTGTTCCCATACCAATGAAAAAGGCTGTGCGATCCTGGCTGCTATAAAGGCCGGTGATCTGTCCGAACAACACTATCAAAACTATCTAAAGATAAAAAAAGAGTCCGAATTCAATCAAATGTCCTATTTAGAAAAAAGAAAGAAGGATAAGAGTTTTGGGAAACTTATTAAATCAACTATGAAAAATAAGCAGAGGTAATGCACCTAACAATTGCATTCAGCCGACACACCTCCGCGGTGCTTGTTTGTGCGTGAATCACACAAGCGTAGCTCCGCTACAGTGTGCGGCTGATGCTTGGCGTTGAATGTCCGCTTTTGACACTACACTTGCTCAATAGCAATGACGGCTATTGGCCGAAAGCGGGCGATTGTGAGAACAAGAATCAAAATATAAAAATATTGCGCATGGTCTTAATTAGGAGTCATTTATTCACATGAGATGGACACATTTTATTTTTCTACAGTGCTTGCTTATTGCGGTAGTGGGTGTCGTTGTTTACACCCATAAAGACAAGGTTAATTTACATAAAACACCGCCAGCGTCATTGGCGAAGTGGTACAAGCCGGAGAATAAACGACAGGAATGGTTGCATAATATGTTTAAACTCCGACGTGAAATGCAGGCAGTTAAACTTTATTCCACCAGCAATGAGGATGAACTTTTAGATAAATGGACTGCGCAGTTAAGTAAACATTATCTTGGAATAAGTGAGATGGTTCCCGAATGGAATAAAAAGCTAGATGTGGAAGCATTAACCCGGTTACAAGTAAGCGTTAAAGACAGGGATCAACAGAGTGTGTCCCTTGCACTTGATGATTTAAATACAACCTGTGACTCATGCCACCGGGATTACCGGAGCACTGTTGCGATAATGTACCGTGCGCCAGATTTTTCGTCGGTCAAGCTTAGTCAACCAGTCGTATATAAAAAGCATATGAAAACACTGATCCGACAGGTGAACCAGATAAAAATTGCCTCTGAAGATGGCAAGCGGGATGTTGCGTTATCTTCCTTGTCTGAACTCAAGCATGGCATCAAGTTACAGGGTGAAACCTGTGTGCAGTGCCATAAAAAAGATACCAGGGTATATCCCGATATAAAAATGATAAAAACAATAGCGAACCTGGAACAGAGCCTGGCCACGGGAACACGCAAGGAACAAGGGAGAGCGCTGGGCACACTGGCTGTACAGGCATGTGCTCGCTGCCATGGTACGCATCGTATCGCTTATGATAATAGGAAGGTTTTTGCTGACGGGCCGAATTGGCGAGAGCTGATAAAGCACTAGTCTGGAAATGTTGAATGTCCGCTTCTGGCCGTCATGAGACATAGGGACAAATTTAGACGCTTCATCAGGCTGGATGACGGCAGTCGACCCAGAGCTGCCGTTCAACTTCCTAAGTTATCCGATTAAATAATCTCCAAAGCAGACATTCAATAATTCATCTAAAGGTCTCTTCTAAGCCTCTTTTCCTGTTTTCAACCTGCTTAATATATCGTTTCTAAGCAAGATATTGAAATTATGGCGTTAATTGAGATGTGATTTTTGATCAGGTTGAATATGTGAAATTAATTCCTAAACGAAATTTAATTATCTCTACAGAAAGAACAGGTTCTATAATATTGCCGTTATTCATTATAGTTACCACTAAGTGACAGGTGCATTTAATGTTTTTCTGTAAGTTTGAGGGTTGTCACCAAACCAGCGTTTAAAAGCACGTGAAAAGGTGCTGGTTTCAGAAAACCCCAACATGTAGGCAACATCATTAATACTAATACTATTTTGTTGTAAGTAATCTAATGATAAATCTTTTTTAGTTTGTTCAACTAGGTCTTGAAATGAAATACCTTGATCTTTTAATTTTCGAGCAAGGGTTCGTCTGCTCATATTTAATTCAGATGAAATTGTATCAACACTCAAATCACCAGTTGGCAAGTAGTGCACGATAAGTTTGTATGTTTGCCGAACTAAATTATCTTTTGAAGATAATTTATCCATTAATTTGTCTGCTTGCTCACTAATAACCTTATCGAGATAATTGTTGTAATTAACGTTGGGTAACTCCAAAACTGCTTTATCAAAAACAATGGCATTATGTGACTGTTCAAATAGTAAACTGGTTTTAAATATACGTTGGTATTCATCAATATATTCAGGTGCGGAGTATTGAAAATGTATTTCTACTGGATTAAGTAATTCACCAGTAAAGATTCTTGACCAATTAAGTGCCATTGAAAATGAGCGTTCGATTGCATAGGTATTAAAATGTTCTGGTACTTCGATTATGTAACGTAAATATATATGCTCCTGTTTTTCTATAATTTCAATTCGGTCACTTTCTGCTATCAAATGTATGTAACGTTTAATCCTTAAGAACATATCACCCAGAGTAGGTGCATTCATAATAACCAGTGAAGTAATTCCTGAATCTTGGGGATTGGAATTTTCACCTAGTTGTAATGCAAAGCTTGGGTTTTGTGTTAATTCAATGGCGGCATGCCATAAAGCAACATGCTTATCGATTGTTATTCGATCATCAGGATTATCCAAATGCTCAGGTTTGATACCCGTTTTATCAATTAGTTGCTCAATAGTCGCACCCTGTTGAACGGCCTGATAGAACAGTTCTTTGACATATGCAGCGTAAATGGTGTGAGGTTTGTGCATTTTTAACTCAGTTTTAGCCCAGAAGGCCGATGTTGTCTCGAACTGTCAACACCTTGGCACGGTTGGTCATGGTGTAATCAGCCATCCAGCATTAACCTGTTTTTAATGATTATATTCTCATGATAGTAAACAGGAGTAAAACCATGAATCGCAGAAAATTCTTAACAAGTGCCGGTGTTTTCTCAATTTTGGTTACTGGTGGGACCGTTTGGCGGGCATTTGATCAGGGTGTTTTTAGTACTGGTGAAGGCCCTGCATATGAACAGTGGAAAAACTGGCATAAAACCAGTAGTGATGGTTTGATAGGTTTAATTCAGTCAGCCATTTTAGCAGCGAGTCCACACAATACCCAGCCCTGGTTGTTTCAAATTGAGGGTATGGAAATTCGATTATACGTAGATACAGATCGGAATATTGGTGCGATCGATCCGTACCTTCGTGAAATGTATGCGGGTATTGGTTGTGCTCTGGAAAATTTAGTAATTGCAGCTAAAGCTAATGGTTATCAGTATTTGCTAGAGTATTTTCCTGACCCTTCTGATAAAAAATATACCGTTAAAATATCTCTAAAAAAAGACTACCCTTATGAGTCGGTACTTTATAACGCTATACCATATCGTCATACCAATCGTGGGCCTCATGATCTTGGTAAAATCATAAAAGAAAATTCACTAAACGAATTTACAATGTTAGGTAAAAATATAACCGATACAAAATTAATTTGGTTAACGACTGACAATGATAAAAACCGATTTTTAGATCTTAATACTCAAGCAACCAGAGCACTGATTGATGATGAAGAACAATCAAAATCAAGCTTTTCCTGGTTACGAGAAAGTTGGCAAGAAATTCAAAGACAAAAAGATGGCGTAACGATGGATACCACAGGTTCATCGGCAACACTGCGAGCGGTAGCAAAAATAATTCCATCAGTATCCAGAGAAACAGGCGATCAATACTTTCTTGAGGCAATGGAAAACTTAACAACCAATACCGATAGAGTTGGCATCATCATGGTTCGAGATTTACACAATAACTCACATCGACTGCAGGGTGGTCGTTATTGGCAACGTCTGCATTTATGGGGAACAACTCAAGGAATGGCAATGCAACCTGTCAGTCAAATTTGTGAACGTATTGATCGAGAACAACAATTGAAACAACCACCACACTTTCTGATAGAACTTCAAAAAATAACTCAGGATACACAGTGGCAGGCATTAATTCCATTTCGTGTTGGTTATCCTTTAATGACAGCCTTTGCTAGCCCAAGGCGTGAAACAAAATCTGTAATAATTTAAAAAGCAAATAATAAAATGAAAAAATATTATTATATATTAATCTTGGTTATTTTTAGTTCTGCAAACTGCTATGCCGAAGAGTTATGTTCAAAATATCGTGGTTTTATGGAAGACAGTTTACGGATACCAAAAGTAATGAATTACAAAAATATTACGCTGGTATTTACCTTAATTTTTACGGTATCGCTCAAATAAACCAAAATATGAACAGGAGGTAACTATGAATAAGGATTATGAATACCTGGATGTACCTCGTTGGGTGAATGTGTTATTTATACTTTCAACTATTATCACTCTTTGTGTCGCCGGATACATTTATACAGGTGCGTTGATTTCCCTATTGGTTGGTGTACCAGCAATGGTGGCGTTATTTTTTTGGCTCACAACCACATACCATCAATCCGCTCCTCGAAGAATAATACCCTGGTATATTGGTGCCGTACTGGTATTACTCATTCAACATGCCGAACAGTGGCACTTTAATTACGCTGAGCAGTTGAAGCTGACATTGCCACAATTTTTTTCCGATCCTGTCGTGTTTAACGAGGCTATCTTTCTTTCCATATTTCCGTTTGCCGGTTTGGCTTTGTTTCTGGTGTTTGCAACCAGTTTTTATCTGCGCCGTCCGTTGGGCAATTACATGGTGTGGTTTGTATTTGTCTGGGCCATTACTTCTGGGCTTACTCCTTATTTGTTTACTCTGTTTCAAGAAAGTGGGATCAGCTATTTTCCCGGCATGTTAGGTGGTGTCTTGACGACTGGGGTGGGTGTATGGGGTTGCAAGTTGTTGTTGAATATTAAAAACATCGTTAAGGAGGACTATAGTCATGCTTAATACCAATAAACTTTATCTCGGTGTTGCCATTACCTTTGCAATCAGTTTCATCGTTATGCTTTTGCAAACGGCAGGGATCATGCCGGCGATTATCATTGGCGGCTCGATGCTAGTGGGTGTTGTGTTATGGTTTTTTACTACCTATAAGATCCCTGCAAATCCGAAAAACGTTTTGCCCATTTATTTAATTACAATTGCGATATTGCTGTTACATATTTGGGAAGAATATTTATTTGATTTCGGACCGCGAATTGCTCAGCTTAATGGTTCGACCTGGTCAGAAGTTGAATTTCTCACCTTAATTGCTTTTTATCTACCAGTATTCTGGATTTTGGGTGCCATCGGCCTTTATTATCGTCATCCGTTGGGCAACGCGATGATCTGGTTTATTTTCATTGGTATGGCATTTGGTGAGCCAGTCCATTTACTGGTGTTCCCCATATTGGATGACGGGCGATATCACTATTTCCCTGGCATGTGGAGTGCGCTGTTTCCTTTAGTCACCTCAATTTGGGGCATGTCTGTTTTAATTAAAGACTATCGTGAAGAATCTAAACTTCAAGAAGCAGAGAAATGAACAAGGTAATGTTTACCATCGCATTGACTCTGCTGCCGGTAACAGCAATGGCTCATACTATGCCGGGCTCAGGAGTAATAACCGATCTTTACAATCCCATTGGTGGCTGGGTTCATTTCTTGGCCATTGTGGCGGTTGGCATGATCAGTTCTCAGCTTAGTAAGCGTGCTATCAGTTTGACCGCGGCCTTATTGGCTAGCGCCGTGCTCTCTGGATGGTTAATTGGTACGTGGCAGTATGACGTACCGATCATAGAGTGGGGTGTTGTGCTATCCATTTTACTCCTTGGATTGCAGCTAGCGATACCTAAAAAAATTCCTGTGCTGATTACTTCTTTGATTATATTGGTTTTTGGCCTATGGCATGGTTATGACAATGCTAGTGAGGTTGTTCAGACAACCGTCCACGCTATTGCCACTGTCGGCTTTATAGTAACGACAACAGCACTGTATATGATGGGCATGTTTTTAGGGCTCATTGCCTACCGAGATCCGGTGGGATAAATCTGATATGTGCGTCCGGTACTGTCATCGCATTGGCTGGATAAGTGGGCCAATAAATCTTTAAACAATAACCAAGCAAGGTAAAAGTATGGCAAATAAAATTGAGTCGATGGTTTTAAATATTTTCTCCATGTCAGATGAAACCTGGCAGCGGCATACTAATCCATGGAGTGTCTGGACACGGTTTAGCGTTTTACCGTTATTGATCGTAGCCATTTGGAGCCGGGTGTGGATAGATTGGTGGTCACTTGTCCCTATTACCCTTGCAGTTATCTGGGCCTGGTATAACCCTCGTATTTTTAAAATACCCAAATCGACCAGTAACTGGGCTTCCATGAGTGTGCTGGGGGAGCGTGTCTGGTTAAACAGGAATAACATCTCTGTACCAGTTCATCATAAAATCATGCCCAATATTCTGAATATTGTTGCGATGATTGGGCTAACTTTTATTGTCTGGGGTATCTGGATGCTGAATATCTGGGCCATGTTTTCAGGTTGTATTATTGTATATGCAGGAAAGCTCTGGTTTCTGGATCGGATGGTTTGGCTTTATCGTGATATGAAAAAGCACCCGGAATATGTCAGTTGGCTATGCAATGAAGAAATTTAAGTGAACAGCTTACTCTGGGAAGGTATAAAGTTCTTGCCGACTAAGGAAACGAGGTTGGTACAATATTTCTTCAGCCAAATTATCACGGCAAGGGGGCTGGCAAAGTGCTAATAGATAAAGCAAAAGAATTGCACGGAGAGCTTGAAGTTGATGTGCTCATAGAAAGCGTAATTGGACATACATTCTACACACGCTATGGTTTTGAGTGTCTAGATGAGAGTTTTCATGAACCAACAGGGCAGCAAATGCTACGCCTGAAGTTTACTTCTAACAAATAAAGCCAGTCGGTCGCATAAACGCACTTTTGTTTTGGGCGTTAGATTATCGAAAGCTTTTCTAATTTGATCGGAGGATATATACGTATATGCAAATCAGACACACGGAGATTATCAATGTACCGGCAGATCAGGTTTGGTCTACATTATCGGAAATCACCAAATGGCCAGAATGGACGCCAACAGTAAAGAAAGTGCATGGCCTTGATGAAACGACCGTTGGAGTTGGCTCGAGGTTCAAGTTGTATCAACCTAAATTACTCCCTGCAAAGTGGAGTATTACGATCTGGGAACCTGGCGTAGGATTTGAATGGGTATCTAAAGTTCCTGGAGTCGTTACTAAGGCGGGCCACCAACTGAAAAGCACAGATTCTGGGGTGGAGCTTCAGTTAGTCATCGAATTTTCAGGACTCTTGGGTGACTTCGTAGGACGCATCGCAGGTAAGCTAACCAAAGAGTACTTGTCCTTGGAAGCGACCGGACTAAAACGGTGTTGTGAGGGTGCCGATTCATGACTATCAGAGCGAATGTCAAAATGGGATAGGGCGATATCTATACATCTTTATAATGTATAGGACTCATATGAAAATAAATAACAACGCTATACGCATTCGTTAGCATCTAGACATTTTCTGTGGCCGCAGCGGAGGTCACAACTTGGTAGATTGATTTGAATAGCCAAAATGCTAATATTAGTATACATTGTACATTATGAATCAGTAATCATCATCTGCGGGCTTCACCAACTCAATCCTGCTCCTATCAAGGAGCTCAGGTGGTGTCATTTTTGCTCGCACTAATCCCAAATTTATTTATTTGATATTTGAAAGCCTTATAGGCTTCAAAGGATTAATAGTATGTATGATTCTATTTATGATATTTCACAACGTCCGAAACCTTTTTGTTCACTTGTTAATTTAGGTTGGAAAACCTTTTTTCAGCAGCAGCTCTCGTTAGATGAGTGGGATGATGCTATTCCTGCAAGAGTTGTTGAGCAGTATAAATCTGAAATAATGGTAGCCACAGGGTCAGACGTTTTCAATATTCCTTTATTAACGACTATGCCTGAAATGGTAGTAGGTGATTGGCTATTATTAGATAGTCAGCAACATATAATACGTCTACTTGATCGTAAAGCCTGTTTTTCCAGAAAAGCAGCAGGTAGTAAATTGAAGAGGCAGCTCATATCTGCCAATGTTGATACTGCTTTCATTGTATCTTCAATGAATGATGACTTTAATCTTAATAGGATAGAACGTTTTCTTTCTTTGGTGAATGAGTCAGGTGCAGAACCGATCGTGCTGTTAAGCAAAAGCGATCAATCAGAAACACCTCAAAGCTTTGTTGAGCAGATTCAATCAATCGATCCCTTTTTGATGGTTGAAGCTATTAATTGTTTAGATGAAAAAAGCGTCGACACACTGTCTCCCTGGATAAAAAAAGGGAGCACGATTGTCGTATTAGGTTCATCGGGCGTAGGAAAATCAACTCTAATTAACACACTACTTGGTGAAAATCGGCAAAGCACTAAAGGCATAAGAGAAGATGATGATAAAGGCCGTCATACTACAACACGACGTTCACTTATTTCTTTAAATGAACGAGGGATGATTTTAGATACACCCGGTATGCGAGAAATTCAAATAGCAGATTGTAAGGAAGGCATTGCAACTACATTTTCAGATATTGAAGCATATGCAGAAGAATGTAAATTTAATGACTGCCAACATCAAGCTGAACCTGGCTGTGCGGTTCAACATGCTATTGTCTCTGGAAACTTAGACAAGAGACGTTTAAATAACTATCTCAAGTTGCTGCGAGAAGAAGCATTTAATTCAGCCTCTCTCTCTGAACGTCGATCAAGTGATAAAGCGCTAGGTAAGTACTACAAACGCACACTATCAGAAGTTCAGAAACTTAAAGGTAGATAGATTGACAGTATGCTTAGTCAGCTCACGGCTGTGAGTAGTCACCCAGCTACAATAAATTTTAAAGTAGTATTTAACGGATTTTTTTATTTTTAAAGAAGTTGATATAAAGTTTAATAAGCTATTGATTTTATATATTTAAAATATAATTAATAGCTTCTAATTAGAAAACAATATACAGCGATCCGTATAATTAACTGTTAGTAAAACTATATGTGTCGGTGTTATCTTATCACCATATTATTTGTGCATATAAAATGATGAGGTTTATGGTGTGATTCGAAAGAATCTTTGGGTGAGAGTCGGCGGAGCAAGTGGTGTCTCCCTTGTGGTAGTTTATATCTTAGCAACTGTGCTCGGTACAATACTTCGTCCTGATTATAGTAACATTCGAGATTCAGCCAGCGAGCTTACAGAAACAGGTGCACCAAATAAGGTTATATTTGACCTAATGTTTGGTTCTCACCACTTGATGTTAATTATATTCGCAGTTGGTTTTTATTTCTCACTGTCCTGCAATACCAAACGGTGGATTGGTCCAATCCTATTGGGATTGGCAGTGCTAGTCGGAATTGTGCTTACAGTGCTTTTCCCATGTGATGTTGGCTGTGAAGCTAATCCCACTACATTTTGGGGTAAAGGGCATGGTGTTCTCGTTGGTATTAGTGCCTTATTAGTTTTTCTTGGATTGTTAGCACTGAGCTGGTCCATGCGTAAGAATACAAACTGGGAGCAATTTGCGAAGTACACGCTGATAAGCGCTATTTTCACTCTTATACTGGCAGCCGCATCAATTTCTTTATTAGATACTCAATATACTGGATTTGGAGAGCGAATTGCTCTTGTTCCTCTTTTTTTATGGTTTGTATTAGCAGGGTATCGTCTTTGGAATATTTCTTACTTAAGGTAGTTGTGTAGTGATTATATTTTTTGGAGTTTTGGTCATCATAGTCGGCTTGATAGCGTGGGTCGGGCAAACTTTATCGTTTTTTGCGCCAGAGGCGGCTACAAAAATCGGCGCTCTAGAATCTAAAGATGAAATTGATGAGACTTTGTATGTTTTTGAGTCTAAAGCGATGGGGTTAGTTGATATCTTTACAACATGGATATTTCCCGCTTCGGGTTTATTATTGCTGCTTAATAATTCGTTATGGCCTTATTTTGGCTTGGTTGGCGCCGGAGTTTACTTATATTTTTCTGGGGTCATTATCTTATCAAGAATATACCTGAAACGTATGGGAAAAAAAGTGGGAAGTGCTATCAGTGTAGTAACAGTCTATGTTTACGGCGCTGTGTGTATACTGACTTCACTAATAATGATTGCGATGTCCGTTTCTAAATTGACTGTTCAGCAATAGATGAGGTGGAATTAACATTGTGATGGAAGTTACTACAACAACCTGGATAGTCGCTGCATTAGGTTTAGTAATTATGGCCTTGTTGATGTCACTACAGGCAGTAGCCGTTATCAAGCCGAAAAGTGAATGGACCATTAATAATGTATACGGGGGCGAACCGAGCAATACTGACCCTAAGGCGTATTTTGCCTTTAATAAAGGTTTTGCTATTGCGGATGTTTTTTTCTGGGGGCCATTACAATTAGCCGGCAGTATAGGAATGATGTTAGGAGAACGCTGGGGATTTCTTTTTGGCTTACTTGGCTCTGTTCCATTTATATACACAGCGATTCAGTTCTTCATTTGGGATAGAGATTTGGGTTTCCGCCAAAATACATTCACCTATTGGGTGTTTATTTGGGGGATGTTCCCAGTATTTGGATTAATTGAATTGGTATATTGTTTTGTGCGTCTTTATTAAGCTTTTCTACCTAACAAATGAATTGTGTGGGACTTTTAAAAGCGATTCTCGTTCCTTGCTACATATTTAAAAGCCCCACACTCAAAACATTGAACGTCTGCTTTAGGTAATTTAATCAGGTAATATTCGTATAGGTTGAGCGTCTGCTTCTGGCCGTAACCAGAACTAAGTCTCTGTAAATATACTAATTAATGACTAACTATCGTTAAAAATTTCTGCCATTTTTAAAAACATACTTCGTTTATCCTCAGTTAAACCTGAAAATATCTCCATTACCTGTCTCATATCTTCTGGGAAAGCTGCACACACCGGATCGGATTCGACATGCTGTTCATCCAACCAGCCAACTGGTTTCTTGGAAAACTTCTCACATTTTCTTGCTATTCGATCAGGGATAGTTAGGAAAGGATTATTGATATGTTCGTCGACTTTCTTGCGGGATATGCCAATTGCTTTCAAGAATTTTGTAATAGCTCCTTTTTGGGTTTTACAGTTTTCAAAGATGTACAAAAAGTTTTGATGGCGGATTGCCTGTACATCCCGTCCAGTAGCACGAATTGGTCCTAAACCAAACATAATCCAGCAGGGGGATGAGCCGGTTATTTTGGCTATGATCTTCATATCATCGGGTGAAGGTAAGGATATACCTGCCTCATAGTTGCCTAATCTACCAGTACCCCAGTCGGGTATCTTATCCAGTAACTGTGCCGCTGTATCAAAGCCGGCCATTTTTCTGGCTTGCTTAACACGCTGGCCTATTTGTACGGCAGTGGGATTTTTCTGCCCAGTTAATTTTGGTAGGGACATCCGTTTATCTCCTGAAATATTAGCTCTATCTAATAATACAAGAAACTTGAAAATATATCTTGCTTTCTTGAAAACAGAAACTATACTTTGCGCAAATTATTGGAGATATAAATGCAAGCAATTCAGAACACAGTTAACCATTTACCCAGACAACCCGGTTGGTGCGGGACAGGTGGCGTGCGTCCATCTATTCATAAGCGACTGACCAGGATGACTGTGAATGTTGGCGTGCGTTGTTTATCCATAGCCAATGAACAATTTAAATCATATGCGAGTGATCTCGGTATGACGTAGCTTTTCGTATGAACATTTGCGGAAGGCTGGAACAAGATGCCTTCCGCGGGAAATACCAGAACCCCGTTAGGCATCCAAGCTTAACGGGGTTTTTTTATTGCCTCGATATTTTGCCCAGTAGTGGCGTGCTCTTTAACAATTTGGGAAGTGTTTAATTCGTAATGTGATAACGCATTACGTGTGAGGGGGTGATCTGCCTTTGAAGTTTGAAGGCAGCGCCCCAAACTGCGGGTGTGGTGTAACGGTAGCACGATTGGCTTCCACCCAGTTCGTCAGAGTTCAAATCTCTGTGCCCGCACCAATTTATGTTGCTGATGTAGCTTAATTAGTAAAGCTGTCGCCTTGTAAGCGACAAGATGCAGGTGCAAGTCCATGCCATCAGCTCCAATTAAATTTGTTATACGAAAGTGTGACAGCACTTGGTTGGGCTTTTAGCCTGTTGCGGTGTTAATCAAATCTGTCTAACAACGCAAAGGTAAGTAAAGAAAAGTCTCGGGGGAAACCTCTCGGGAGCTGGTTGTGGGAAGCCAGCTCGTATAACAAATTTTATGCAACGGTAGCTCAACTAGTAGAGCGGTTGATTGAAGCTCAGCGCGTTGGTGGTGCAATTCCATCCCGTTGTACCAAATATTATTCCCAGGTGCACCATTGGTAGGTGGTCTCCCTGTTAAGGAGATGCATGTCAGTTCGAGTCTGACCCTGGGACCCAAATGAATGGATTGCGCGGTGCGATTGGTTGGCACCACCTGACTGTAAATCAGGAGCCTCCGGCATATCTAGGTTCGAGTCCTAGGCAATCCACCAAACAATTTACGGGGCTGTAACTCAACTTGGCAGAGTGCCTGTGTTGCAAGCAGGTTGTTGGGAGTTCGAGTCTCCCTGGCTCCACCAATTTTTTAACGAAGGAGAAGTGTGATGACAACAAATAAGACAAAGTCTGAAAGGCGTAATCCTTTTCATGATCACCCGTTGATGCGAAAGGGTGGAGTGCATGAAAAGAACAATAAGGCAAAGCGTAAAGGTGAGAAACAGAAGCTGAAAAAAGAGTGGTGTTCTTTAATAACATTGATTCAGTGTTATTTAAAAACACCATTCAACTGTGTTGGTAGCTTAATGATAAAGCACTTGACTGTCGATCAAGGAGATGAGGGTTTGAGTCCCTTCCAGCGCGCCAACGACTACGAACCGGTATACAAATTGGCCAAAGTAACTAGCCCTTCAAGTTAGTCTGTGCGGGTTCGAGTCCCGTCCGGTTCACCAAAGCCTTGATAGTTTAAGCGGTAAAACGCCCGACCGATAATCGTGAGTTTCTAGTTCGAATCTAGATCGAGGTACCACAAAACTGGGTGTAGCTCAGCCTGGCCAGAGTACTCCGCCTGGAACGGAGATGTCATAGGTTCAAATCCTATCACCCAGACCAATTTAATATTTATTCAATGGTGGCCTTAGCTTAATCGGTAAAGCCCATGCCTGTGAAGCATGAAGATGCGGGTTCAAATCCGGCCGGTCGCCCCAAACAAAAAGGAGTTCGTTATGAACAACATCGAAATAAACCGGTTCAGACGGCTCATTGATCAACTGAATGTGCCTGCGAATAGAGCCATACCCACGCAACCCAACTTAAGATGGTTGCTTGCCAATGCATGGATTGATAACCGGAATAATCCCAAGCTCCAAGATTTATTGCGGTTGATTCGACCCTATGCATGAAGCATTCACTGTCGCCTAGTTTAACGGTAGAACACCTGTGTTACATACAGGACGTGTCAGTTCGATTCTGACGGTGACGACCATATAAGGAGAGATAAGCCGAAAGATTCTGGGTAGCGGCGACTGTCTTGAAAACAGAGGGCCTGCAGCGCAGGTGTCAGAGTTCGAATCTCTGTCTCTCCGTCAAAAAAACTGTGCTTGTAGCTTAATTGGAAAAGCATCTGTCTTCGAAACAGAGTGATGCAAGTTCGAGTCTTGCCGAGCGCGCCAATTTAACTGTCATTGTGCCTGTAGCTTAACTGGAAAAGCATTTGGCTTCTAACCAAATAGATGTGGGTTCGAATCCTACCGGGTGCGCGTATAAAAGGAGGTGGTTCATGAAATTGAGTATGAAGCAACGCATCATGTTACGACGAATTCGCAAGGAAAAAGCGAAGCGTCAAACACAGAAAGAAAAACCGGTCGCTGGTGTAACGGTAGCACACCTGACTTTTAATCAGGCAGGTGAAGGTTCGAATCCTTCGCGGCCGACCAATTTAGTGCCTGTAGCTTAATTGCAAGAGCACCACCGTGCGAAGGTGGGAGGTTGAGGTTGAAGTCCTCACAGGCGCGCCACTTTACTGCGCCCCTGGCGGAACTGGCATACGCCGCTGGCTTAGACCCAGTGTTTTCTCGGTTCGACTCCGAGGGGGCGCACCAATTTTTACACTGGGGATTGGTGTAACTGGCAGCACACGAGCCTTTGAAGTTCGTAGTTCTGGTTCGATCCCAGGATCCCCTGCCAACTAAAGGAGATATAGCATGTTAACGCTCAAAGAAATGGTATCAAACGACAAGAAAGTTAGGTTTGTGTTTTATCGTGACAGTGCATTGCACTATGAGACGGAAGACGGGTTTATTTTTCCGGTGCCTATTGATGATGCGAGTTCTGCCACCTTTGGTGCTGAAGAAAAGGCAATGCTCATGATGCGCTATATACGAAAACAAATAAAAGCATTGCATATGGCAAAGCAAACACAAAATATTATGTAATTCTGTGGCGCATTGACTGCGCCACATCTTTTCAATAATGCCTCGGTAGTTTAACGGTAGAACAATTGCCTCCAAAACAATTGGTGTGGGTTCAATTCCTTCCCGGGGTGCCAACACGCAGTGGCAGAGTTAGTAATGCAGCTGATTTCAAACCAGCTATTCATCGGTGCAAGTCCGGTCTGCGTGTCCAACGTGATCTAGCTTAAGTGGTAAAGCACAAGACTCATAATCTTGACGATTCTGGTTCGAATCCAGGGGTCACGACCAAATAAAGTGCCCGTGGCGTAATTGGCAAACGCACCAAACTTAAAATTTGGCTCCTTCTGGGAATGTCAGTTCGAATCTGACCGGGCGCACCAAGTACAGGAGAGATGGCTGAGTGGTTTAAAGCACCTCACTGCTAACGAGGAATAGGATGGCATCCTGTCGTGAGTTCGAATCTCACTCTCTCCGCCAAATTATTAAACACTTCCCAAATTATTGAAGAGCATAAAAAGTTTAATTGATTATTAACGATAGGAGAAAGTGACATGACACCGTTGATCTTACGGTTGAGTCAAGGTGGCCAGGCGGTGAGCTGGATCCATTGGCAAGATGCAGTGTTGTATTACGCCAAAGATCAAGTGGCATGGACACTGGGTGATGAGACATTACGTTTTTATGGCGGTATGAATCGTGCGTATTCAACGCGTTCATATATGGACATCCATCCTATTGTTGCAGTGCGTGGCGACCAGGGTCGATCAGTGATCGGGACAGTTCCAACTCTGAACAATCGCGAATTATTTCGTCGAGATGGACATACATGTATGTATTGCTTGAGCGCATTGGGTGACCGCCACCTGACTCGAGACCACGTGGTACCAATTTCACGGGGTGGACGAAATGTTTGGACAAATGTTGTTACGGCATGTCGTGCGTGTAACCAGCGTAAAGCGGATCAGCTATTAAGCGAAACGACTATGCGCCTGCATGCCGTGCCATATAGACCAAACCATGCAGAGTGGTTGATCTTACGAAATAGAAATATTTTGGCAGATCAAATGGCGTTCCTGGAAGGTCAGTGTCCTAAGGAGCGTAGAGAGATGTTGTGAAATATGGGGTAGGCACAAGGGTGCTTACCCCATCAATAAGAAGGAAGAATGAAGATGGCTAACTATGAAGTATTTACACAAAGTAATGCGGTGCCAGTAAAAGCCTGGACACAAGGTGTTCCGTTTGAAGATGCGGCACGTCAACAAGTGATGAACGTGGCAACACTACCGTTTGTACACAAATGGGTAGCGATTATGCCTGATGTGCATCGTGGTAAAGGTGCAACGATTGGTAGCGTGATTCCAACACATGCGGCGATTATTCCGGCTGCAGTAGGGGTGGATATTGGTTGCGGAATGATGGCAGCCAAAACCAGCCTGAATGCAAATGATCTACCGGATAGTCTGGGACATATCCGTGCCGCGATTGAAAAAGCCGTACCACACGGACGTAGTGATAACGGTGGACGAAACGACCGCGGTGCATGGGGAAAAATCCCTAATCGTGTAGCAGGAGCATGGGCAACACTTGAAGATGAATTCGCTGTTATCAGTGATAAGCATCCAAAAGTGGCACGTGCAAACCATGTGAACCATTTAGGTACATTAGGGACAGGTAACCACTTCATTGAAGTATGCCTGGACGAGAAAGACGATGTTTGGTTCATGCTACATAGCGGATCACGTGGAATCGGAAACCGTATTGGTAGCCACTTCATTGAAATGGCGAAAGCAGATATGCGTACTTGGCATATCAACCTGCCGGATAAAGACCTGGCGTACTTACCGGAAGGAACAGACCACTTCATTGATTATGTGCAAGCGGTTGACTGGGCACAACGTTTTGCGATGTTGAACCGTCAAGTGATGATGGCACATGTAGTAGGAGCGGTAAGTGAAGTACTACCGATTGCTTTCGAGGCACATGTTGAAGCGGTTAACTGTCACCATAACTATGTCGAACGTGAAAACCACTATGGCAAAAATGTGTGGGTGACACGTAAAGGTGCAGTACGTGCACGCGAAGGCGAGCTGGGAATTATCCCGGGGAGCATGGGAGCACGTTCCTACATTGTGCGCGGTAAAGGAAACGAAGAAAGTTTCTGTAGCTGCTCACATGGTGCAGGACGTGTGATGTCACGAACCGCAGCACGACGTCGTTTCAGTGTTGATGACCATATTGCGGCAACAAAAGGTGTGGAATGTCGTAAAGATATGGATGTTATCGATGAAACACCGGGTGCATACAAAGACATCGATGCAGTGATGGAAGCACAACGCGACCTTGTTGATATTGTACATACATTACGACAAGTCGTTTGTGTAAAAGGTTAAATCTTATAGGAGGTGATTATTTGTATCTCGTGTGGCTAGCTTTCCTGAAAAGTGGAGCTGGCCGCACGTTAAATCACCATAAAGAATTGTAATTGCGTGTTGAGATAACGCGTGATTCAGAAGCGCTTGGATACATGTATTTGTTTAGCGGTTCAGGTTCGGAATGCCTGGCCTGTGCACTGAAGCTAACCGGAAGGGATCGCAAGGTGTATACAAAACGATAGATGCCCAACTGCACCAGTGAAGATAGCTCAATGGGTAGAGCAACTGTCTGATAAACAGTGTGTTTCGGGTTCAAGTCCCGTTCTTCTCGCAGCCTTTAACGCTGTGTTCGGAAATGGCGAAAGCCACGCGGTTCGAATCCGCATTAACGGTGGGTAAAACCACCACAACGGGAAATGCTCCCGTGGGTTGGATGTAAGTCAGATGCTTGAATTTATGGGCTTCGGTCTATTGGTTTGACAACTGAGGCGCATTCGATGCCACAGCACGCTTATTGCCAGAGGCATATGCAACGTGCTGTTGCCTGTTACAGGTAACAAGCAGGACGAAGTAACCACGAACCTATCCATATCTATGGGTAGACGAAGGGTTGCAACGAACCTGGGCGTGACCTGCGACCCGTGACAGTACCCGTTTTGCTCCGCAATCTGGGTGTGGAGCATTTCCCATTTTATATATATAACGAAGGAGAAGTAATGATGTTCGGATTGAAACGTATTGTGATTGCACAGCATGAACGTGGTGTGTACTTGAAAGATCGCAGCATCGTCAAGATTCTTGAACCGGGCATCTACCGTGTATTTGACCTATTTGGTCGTGTGGCGGTTGAGGTTCACAACTTGACAGTGCCGGAATTTATTCATCCGTACGTAGACGTGCTGGTGAAAGAAAACCGTGATTTGGTAGATAAGTACTTCCAGTTCGTAGAGCTGAGTGAGTACGAAGTTGGTCTGGTGTACAAAAATGGGAAGTTGAGCGGTGTCCTGAAACCAGGAACGCGTCAACTGTACTGGAAAGGTCCAGTGGATGTAAAAGTTGAAGCACTTAACATTGAACAGGACTTTTCGGTGCCAAAGGCGAAAGTAGGATTGATCGCAAACGCGCGTATGGATTCAATGCCGCGGGAAGTAGTCAACTACGTGTATATCGCAGAAGTATCTGATAACCATGTCGGTCTGTTGATTGTTGATGGTGAGTTAGTACAGACACTAAAACCAGGACTGTACGCTTACTGGAAGTTTAACCGTAACGTAAAAGTGGAACAGGTTGAACTACGTATGCAAGTGATGGAAGTACAAGGTCAGGAAATCCTGACTAAAGACAAAGTCAGCTTGCGGGTGAACTTGTCAGCGCAGTACCAGATTATTGATCCGATTGTTGCGCGTAGCAAGTTGGTCAATGTAGCAGACTATGTCTACCGAGAAGTGCAGTTTGCGCTGCGTCAGGCGGTAGGGACACGTACTTTGGATGCCCTGTTGGGTAACAAGGACGAGCTGGATAAAGTGATTTTTTCTGAAGTTAAAGTAAAGATCGCTGAGTTTGGTATCGAAGTACGAAGCGTTGGTGTGAAAGATGTCATTTTGCCGGGTGACATGAAAGATATTCTTAACCAGGTGGTTGAGGCAGAAAAAGTGGCACAGGCGAATGTCATCAAACGTCGTGAAGAAACATCGGCCACACGGTCACTGTTGAACACAGCACGTTTAATGGATGACAACCCGACTTTGATGCGCTTGAAAGAACTAGAAGTTCTGGAAAAGGTGACTGAAAAAGTCGACAAGTTGACTGTGTTCGGAGGTTTGGAAGGTGTCCTGAAGGATACGGTTCAAATCAAAGTGAATGCAGATTGACAAGGAAGTTAACCGGGTGTGCGCCTGGATGTCAGGCGCACATTTTTAAACTAATTATGAAAGTTGCAAAAGTGGACAAGAATCTAATCAAAGAGATTATCGATTGTTTACCAAAGGAACGAACATTATTTCGTTACTTTAAGGATCGTTATGCCTTTTTATTACTACAGCATCTGGTTGGTGAAGGTGAATCAGTTAGCACAATCAGGAAATCGGCATACTCTCCTTTGCTAGAAAAACCTGCAATGAAACATGCTTTAGCGTTAGCAGGGAGAGGCATCATTACGCCTAAAATATTAAATAGTGTATGGCCTGGCGACACATATAATTTTCTTTTAACATTAGGTACATGGGGAAGTAATTGCCACCGTTGGGATCAAACTACTCGCAGGGGGTATAACCTTGTATTACAGTTAAATTTCTCAAATCAACATGATGGCATATATAAAAAAATGGTTAAGCCAGAATATGAGTTGCTCTTGAACTCGTGCGGACATCCTGTGTTAGAGCCAGAAGATAGAGCTTATTTTCGCGAAACATTATCATGGGCAAGGATTGATTTGGATTTTCAAAAAGATGAGGCACTTATTGAGGAAGTACAATGTGACTGGTTGCGTGAAGCTAAATACTTGCTGAGAGATGCAAGATGGTACAAAAAACAAAAACGAAAAATAGCTGATTGGTGGGGTACAGGAGGTGATCTTGATGAGATCATTAAATACTGCGAAGAAATATTATTGCCGTATAATCAGATATGGTCAGAGGCCATGTTAGCAGCCACGATTGATTTTATTCGGTGTGAGTTGGGTGTAAAGAATATTTACTACCATACGGAAAACACTGGACATAGGCTGAAAAGCATTAAGTATAGAAAGCCGCCGCGCTCAATATATAGCCAGTTACCAAAGAAATTTTGTTTTTCTGAATCCGACGAGGCCCCCAGTTTTTTGTATGACGATAAGTATTTTCGTCGTATTTACAATAAAGTTGAGAATCCAAAGTGGTACAAGTTAACAATATAGATATAAGGAGGGGTATTGTGAGTAAGCTAAACAAAATAGAACAGGAATTTTCCTTTTGAGGTTACGAGCAAGCGTCGCAAGGGATATCCATCTGAAACAAATGTTAAACGAGGAAAACGAGTAGTCCATGGTAACAAAGAGCTACCAGAGAAGTTGGGTCGTAATGATCCGTGTGTATGTGGATCGGGTCGTAGATTTCAAGAATTGTTGTTTGCTCAGCAAACGACATGACGGTTCTGGTCGACATGACTATTATAGAGAGTAACATGAATATTATGGAAGAAAAAATATTATCAGAACTGGAAAGGTTGGCAAGAGAAAAAGATGTCAGGGTGTTGTATGCCTGTGAATCAGGTTCGCGCGCATGGGGCTTTCCTTCTCCTGACAGTGATTATGATGTTCGTTTTCTCTATGCACACCCCGAAGAATGGTATCTGGGTGTTTATGAAAAGCGTGATGTTATTGAAAAACCAATTACAGATGAGTTGGACTTGGGTGGCTGGGACATTAAAAAATCATTAGGTCTTCTGGCAGGTTCAAACGCGCCTTTAATAGAGTGGTTACATTCTCCTGTTGTTTATTTCCAGGATGATATTGTTTTGGAGAAGATGCGTACTCTAGCGAAAAAGTGTTTTCGAGTCAGGAATGTGTGTTATCACTATTACGTGATGGCAGATAAACTCTGGCAGAAGATTGAGCCGGAATCAGGCATCAAGCTTAAGACACTATTCTATGTGTTACGTGCATTGCTCTGCGTCGAATGGATAATAAGGGAAGAGAGCATTCCACCGGTTGCTATGTCTGAGATTGTGAACAAGTTTTATCTTGATTCAGATTTTGCAAATTCGGTTTCTTTCTTGACTAAACTGAAAAGTGGTTTGAATGAAAAGGACTTGATATCTGCTACTGAGCATAAAGACCATTTTGGAATGGTCAGAATGAGGGTGCTGGAATTGTTTTCCATGATGCCAGATTCATTCCCGGAAAACAGAAATGATGCAAATAACGATGAGATAGATCGAACTCTCATTGAAATATTAAGAAGTTAAGGTGATTTAAATGTCCAGTATTGTTAGTGAATTACATAAAAAGGGGCTGATCAAGTCAGCCCCGAGTTTCCTGTCAGGTGGAATGCAATATGAAGTCATTATGGGTTCAATAGCGTATGGCGTCCGCAATGACAGTTCAGATATGGATGTCTATGGTTTTTGTATACCTCCACGTGATTTTGTGTTTCCACATTTGCGAGGTGAAATCGCCGGGTTCTCCACACCCGGTCCACAATTCGATCAATATCAGGAACACCATATAAAAGATCCATCTGCTCTAGGAGGTAAAGGCCGGGAATACGATCTGGCTATCTACTCAATAATTAAATATTTCCGTCTGTGCATGGAAAATAATCCAAATATTATTGACAGTCTGTTTGTACCACAACGCTGCGTACTGTTTTCAACAACGGTCGGTGATATGGTTCGCGAGAATAGAGGGCTTTTCTTACATAAGGGGGCGTGGCATAAGTTTAAAGGCTATGCTTTTGCACAAATGCGAAAACTAAAGACCAAGAATCCTCAGGGAAAACGGAAGGAAATGCATGAAAAATATGGCTATGACGTAAAGTTTGCTTATCACGTTCTGCGTTTACTGGATGAAGTTGAACAAATACTCACTGAGCAGGATATAGACCTTGAACGCAACCGAGAGCAATTGAAGACCATCCGCCAAGGCGACTGGTCTGTGGATGAAATAGAGCAATATTTTTCCTCCAAAGAGAAGGAACTAGAGTCGCTGTATACAAACAGCAACCTTCCTTCCAGGCCTGACGAAGAAAAAATCCAGCGTCTATTGTTGAATTGTCTTGAGCAACATTATGGTGATTTATCAAGCTGTGTAGTAGATAAAGAAGGGGCGATTAAAGCTCTAAGAGAAGTTGATAAGATAATTGGAAGTGTGAAAAATCTGTATTCCTGATTCTATTGTGCACGTCAGCATATTTTGAGCCTTTTGCTTAAATTATGGTGGTTAGAAAGCATAATTTAAGAGGCTACTTAAAAGAAGGCGACTAACGACCCGTTGCCGCCATTCGAAATACCGAAATATCACGTCAATTGCATCACTCAATACCGGACACTCATCCTCCCCGCTAATTCTGCGCTCAGACAGATGTTTTTATTAACTAAACCTAATATTCTCTATATCTAGTTGATTTATTGCACTTTTAATTTTTTCGGGAGCAAACCCGGCAATAATACCGTGTAACACATTTGTGAAGCAGCACGTGACAGCACCTAAGGTGTTGAAATATTATAAGAACTCCGATAAATGGGACTAAATGCCGGGTTGTAATCCGAACTTTGGTCTGTATAAATATAGTTATGTGTAAAACTTAAAATATGTAGTTTAACTATTTTACTGACTTAGGAGAAACGCATGAAAAAAATATTAACAACAGTATTTTTGTTTTTCACAATATTGGCACCTGCTTCAGGTGAAGATGAAAGCGGCGATAGAGAAAAGTGGAAATCAATGTCCGAATATTCCGCAGCTTCTTATAATAGAAAAGATTACAAAACTGCTATGAGGACAGATAAAATTATTTTAGAGAACGGGGATATTAGGTCTCAAATAATAGCGGTGAGCTCTATTATTAGAATGTATGAAAATAGTGAAGGTGTTTTAAGAGATCAAAAAAAAATACAAAATTATATTAAGATTAAAACCAATAAAGAGTTAATTTTAAAGAATATATTAGCGAAGGAAAAAGCCGAAGCAGATAAATTAAAAATTAAGTTAGCAAAAGAAGAAACCAAGAGAAAGAAAAACTTAATAAAAAAGCATGGGGAAAAATATGCGAAAAGAGATGATAAATGGCTTAGGTCACAGGATTACAATGATATATACAATTATTATATGATACATTTTTATGAGCTGAATAAAGATTATGGGCTGAAATGTCCAAAAAAATGGACAAATTATAAAGCCACTATGTCTTTTAATATTATTAGAAAGTGGGGCGGCTGTTAGAAAAATATAAAATAAATATATGTATAGAACACATAACAAATCATTTAAAATCACCATGCATGGCATGGCTCGGACAATTACCCGCTCGCTTTACTCACGGTTAATTGCCGTTTAATTCTAACGTTGAATGTCTGCTGTTGGCCGAAAGCAGTCATAATTAAACCAGTTTAGAGGTCATGGTACGAGCTAACCTTGCACATTCCTCGGTTGTGAGATCAGGCGCCATACGCACACCATCTATGGAAGGCCCCTTTGCGACATTATCAACAACCAAAACGCCTTTAAGTCCAATACCCGGTATATGGACATGAATGACTTTGAGTGGTCCAAGCTCATCAGCGAATGAAAAAATGTCGTTCATATTCAATTTCTTGTATATAAGCACGCTCTAAATTAACTATAGTTGAAACATAACCACACATATTTTCACATAGCGATTATTAATGATCGTTGATCCTGGTCAAGGTGTTTTTCGATACTATTATCGATAATGAAATGGAGTTTGTAGGGAGGGCAGCATACTGCTGGCAATTCTGACAAACTGCCGATAGATATACTGTTATAGACATCTATCGATGTTTTGGTCGTGCATTAATTGTAGATAAACGTAATAATTTCAGAGGATAAACCATGACACAAATGATATCTCTCACCAAGTATGAACATCAGATTTTACCTAAACTGCGCGATCAACTGAATCATTCTGAATCAGTCGAGGATGTGAAAAAGTTTTTTATTGCCACCGTCCAGGAATTCCTTGCACTTGCCACAGAAGGTAATTTATCTGCTGGTTATGACGATATTTCATTATTGCCCGATCAGAAGCCGCACTATTCCTTATCATCACAGGTAGCAGATAACACGGCCATTAAAAAATTAGGAGACAGTGATCTTAATGCGGTGCTGCAACGTTTAGCGGAACAAGCTGCTAATCGCCATAAACATTTGACAAAAAATAACACCAAAACAAAGCTGAAGATAAAAAACCACTAGTTAAAAATAGTATTGGGGGTGTTTTATTTGGCGCTATATTCGGGGACAGGTATTTTCTAATTAACATAGGTGGAGATTGCTATGAAAATTCCATTACAGATAACTTTCCGTCACATGGATCACTCTGATGTATTAGAAGCAAAAATACGTGAGAAAGCAAAAAAACTAGAGCAATTTGCCGAACACATAATGAGTTGCCGCATTACTATTGATCTGGATCATAAGCATCATCATCAGGGTAAGTTGTATGGTGTAAAAATTGACATCACCGTACCCGGCACGGAAATTATCGCGGATCGCCATCCTGATAAACATCATGCACACGAGGACTTCCACGTTGCGCTGCGGGACGCGTTTGATGCAGCGCGTCGTCAATTAGAAGATTATGTCCGGAAGCAACGTGGCAAGATAAAAGAACATGAAATAGCACCTCATGGGAAAATTAAAGAACTCTTTCCCCATGATAATTATGGGCTAATTGAAACATCGGATGGCCGTGAAATCTATTTTCATAGAAACAGTATTCTCGATAATGATTTTGATAATCTGGCAAAAGGAGATAGCGTTCACTTTAGTGAGGAAATGGGTGAAGATGGTCCGCAAGCCAGTACTGTTCATGTTGAAGGTAAACACCATGTGACCTAACTTATTTAAATAAAAAGGTTTATTGTGTTTCTAATATTGCTAGTCTAGTTTCAAATGCAATCACCAATGAAGTTAAATCGCGTAGATAAATATCTGTTATCCAGGGTAAAGAGATTATATAAATAGATTTTCTATTATTTCCAATCATTAAGGGACAATGATGGCAACATCGCAGAACAAGATCTGGTTGGAACACCAGGGCGAAGGTCCCATATTTGCCACAGCTATCCACGCTGGACACGATATACGAAACGAACTGCTTCCACTGCTGGCGATTGATGAAACTACCCGATTACGTGAGGAAGATCCCTATACCGATCGCTGGGTCAATATTGTACCTGGTTGGATAGTGATGTCGCGTTCCCGGTTTGAGGTGGACTTGAATCGTGAGCGAGATGAAGCCGTATATCGTTCACCTGAGATGGCCTGGGGACTGCATTTATGGAAAGCACCACTCAATGATGAATTGGTAGAGCATTCGCTACAAGAGTACGATGCATTTTATAAAGAGCTTGAAGTGCTGCTGGCTAAATTAGCTCGTCATTACAAACGCTTTGTTATCTTCGATATCCATGCCTATAACTATCGTCGTAAAGGACCGGATAGCCCGCCTGATGATCCCTCAGAAAATCCTGAGGTTAATATTGGTACTGGCACATTAGATCGTAACCTCTGCGGCTGTGTTGTTAAACGTTTTATAAAAGATCTACGGACATTTGATTTTCTTGGCCGGCATCTTGATGTGCGAGAAAATGTAAAGTTTGAAGGTCGGCAACTGGCGCGTTGGATACACAGTAAATTCCCGGATTCTGCCTGTGTATTGTCTGTCGAGTTTAAAAAGTTTTTTATGGACGAATGGACAGGTGAAGCGTATGAGTCACAGTTAAGAGCTATCCGTGAAGCGCTGCATTCGACTATCCCCGGCATATTGGACGAATTGAAATCATTGGAAAGTAATGATGGCTGCTAACATGGATAATAAATTTATCGCAACAATTGGTGAAAGCCTGGTGCACAACGAACCAGTGCGTTGCGATCTGCCCGATGGTAGTCGATTACATATCGATCGCCAGTTACCATTTCTCTGTGTTTATCGTCGTCCACTGAAAAGAGAGGATGGGGGCACAGAGCGGCTTTTACTGGGCCAGGCAGCTTATTTGCTGGCAACTTCCAGGGAACGGAGCTATTCAGAACTGGTGCAGCTAGTTAAGGAAATTGCGCAACGCCAGAGTGAATATTACGGTGCCTTTTTGCTGTTTGAATTGTGGAGTGCAGTGCCCGAGGGGGATAAAGTATTACCATTGTTTCGTATTCATGCACCTCGGCATGATACACCTCAGCGTGCCCTGGAAGAGCTGCAAAGTGAGTTGCTCTCCATCTCCATTGAAGGTCAAACATCTCAGGTTGAGTTGAACTATCACGAAAGCATTCATCCACCGGAACTCAAGCCACTGCTATCTGATGGAGTACAAAATTATATCACTATCGGGCTGGAGGTGAGCCCCATCTACCGTGATGCAGAAAGCGGTGAACTGTTTCCTTTTGAGCTGCGTGAATTACACCATGAAATAACCAGAGTACTGAAGCGTACTTTTTATGCGTTTGCTTACTCTCATACCCGGCATCAACCTGCGCATTTTCATGAGCTCGGCCGTCATGCCATGACACGGGTGGTAAACGAAACGGACGAACGGCTCGCAATAATTAGCCAGCAGTTTGATCTATTACTGCATGTAACTCCGGTGAATGTGTCACATGCCTGGGAAAGATTTCGCAGTTCAAAATTCGAGCGTCTGCCTGAATTTCTTTATCGTCCAAGGCCTGTTGACCCGGCCTTGATGAAGCGCGAATTGTTCAACATTCCCATTGAACAGATCGAAGATCCCACCTTGGCCCATATCTTTGAAGAAAAACAAAATGAACTAGACCGTCAAATTACGCTGATTGCGGATCGTAATACATCACGTTTTTTACATGGTAGCAGGTTGTTATTCGGTGAAGTTGAAGCAGAATTACTGTCGTTAGCAAAAGATATATTGCAACAGATTCCAGCGCATCTTCCCGACGATCATCGCAGTGATTTTCTCGATGTGGAGGAGTTTGCTGAGATAGCGCATGACGAGATTGAGTTTTACCGTAATCAGGATCCAAACTTTTCTGCTAAGGTTGAAGTGCGGGATGACGTTACCGGTATTTTTGTTTCCAAAGGAAATTTATTGATTGGTGGCGACGCCAAAGTCCCGCGTTTACGTGTTGAAGCGACACTCGCGCATGAGATTGGCACCCATGCACTTACCTTTTTCAACGGACAACAACAACCGTTACGTGAGTTTTATACGGGTATGGCTGGTTATGAACCGTTACAGGAAGGATTGGCCGTACTGGCAGAGTATCTGGTTGGCGGCTTGAGTCGACCCCGCTTGCGCCAGTTGGCCGGGCGAGTGATTGCGGTGCAGTCTATTTACCAAGGGGCAGATTATATTGAAACCTTTCGCGTTTTGCATGAGCAATATGATTTTAGTCAGTCTGCCGCATTCAATATCGCAATGCGGGTATACAGGGGCGGAGGTTATACGAAAGACGCTATTTATCTACGCGGCTTGATGGAACTATTGTCATATCTTTCTGAAGACGGTGATCTGGAGGTGTTATTCCTTGGTAAAGTCAACCATGAACAACTAGCCTTTGTTGAGGAGTTGCAATGGCGTAAGGTATTAACGCCGGCTGCGATACGACCACGATATTTAGATAGGCCGGAAACACAACAAAAGTTGGCACGCCTACGCAAGGGTATTTCAGTGCTTGAACTCACTACGGGGGATATATGAGGTTAGGGATAATCGTCAATGATATCCAGACCGAGTTGGGAACTTATACTACAACTCATCTTGCGATGGCGGCTACAAACTTTGGCCATGCGGTCTGGTACATGGGGGTTGCAGATCTTGCCTATGAGCCAGATGAAAAAACACATGGTTATGCTCGTCGTGTGCCGGATAAAAAATACCGCAGTGGTGATGCCTATCTAACAGCCTTAAAGGATAAAAAAGCCCACGCTGAGCGAATTAGCCTGGATGAACTTGATGTGTTATTGCTACGCAATGATCCAGCAAATGATGTGAATACCCGTCCCTGGGCAAGACTAGCCGGTATAAATTTTGCCCGTCTGGCTATGCGTCATGGTGCTATTGTACTTAATGACCCCAATGGCCTGACCCATGCCATTAACAAGATGTATTTGCAAACCTTTCCCGAAGAGGTAAGACCGCGCACATTGATCACCCGCAACCGGGTTGAGATAAAACGCTTTATTACAGAGCAGGATGGCTGGGCGGTACTTAAACCGTTAGCAGGTTCGGGGGGGCGAAATGTGTTTCTAGTTAACCCGGAAAGTAGTGCAAACCTGAACCAAATGATCGATGCTGTGGCCACTGAAGGATACATAATTGTTCAGGAATATTTACCTGAGGCGGAAAAAGGGGATACCCGACTATTTTTGATGAATGGTACACCATTGCGGTGCAAAGGGCGCTATGCTGCCTTTCATCGTGTGCGTAATACGGGTGATCGTGATTTCCGCAGCAATATGACAGCAGGTGCCATTGCTGAAAAAGCCATCGTCAGCGATGAAATATTGCAAATGACAGAACTGGTACGTCCCAAATTGATGCAGGATGGCATGTTTCTGGTAGGGCTGGACATTGTTGGTAACAAGTTAATGGAAATCAATGTCTTTAGCCCAGGTGGGCTGGTCGGTTTGGAAGCGCTCGAAGGTATTCCCTTTTGTTATGATGTGGTACATGCCATCGAGCATAAGGTTGAATACCGTCAGCAAAATCAGCAGGGGTTTAACAATATTGAAATTGCCGTTCTATGATGGCAGATAACATCCTTATATAAAAGGATTGTGAGCTGACGTGGCTTGCTGGGTGATTTATCAGGGAGAAGTTCTGTGAACAAACTAAAACATGAACCAACATCTCTGATTGAGGGCTTGCAGAAACCGTATCTTTTTGATCACCCGGTAGAAAAGTTTGAGGTGATCGAGACCCATATTTCCCTGCTGCTGCTGACAGGCCAATACGTCTATAAAATAAAAAAATCAGTCAATTTTGGTTTCCTCGATTTCTCAACGCTTGATAAACGCCGCTTTTACTGCGAAGAAGAGTTAAGATTAAACCGACGGCTGGCACTCCATCTGTATCTGGACGTTGTGAGCATCCATGGTTCTGAAGAGAACCCCGAAATTAACGGGCAGGGTCCCGTGATTGAGTACGCAGTGAAAATGCGGCAGTTTCCTCAATCAGCACAACTTGATCGTATCCTTGCAAAGAATGGCCTGGACAATTCAATTATGGACAAGTTGGCCAGCACAGTTGCGCAGTTTCACTTGTCAATCGATCCAGTTGAAAAGGAGAGTGAATTTGGTGATCTGGAACATGTAAGGCAACCGGTGCTGGAAAATTTTGAACACATACGTGCCAGTATCCCTGATAGTTTTAAAGTTCAGACCATTGCTCCGCTATTGGAGAAGCTCGAACATTGGAGCAAGCAACAACTCGAAGAATTGGCTGATATCATTAATCAACGTAAGGCACAGGGCTTTGTGCGTGAATGCCACGGCGACATGCACCTGAGAAATATCGCACTGTGGGATGATGATATTATTATTTTTGATTGTATCGAGTTTAATAAAAACTTTTACTGGATTGATGTCATCAGTGAAATTGCCTTCCTTATTATGGATCTTGAAGACAGGCAGCAAGATGCACTGGCGCAACGTTTTTTGAATAGTTATCTGGAGATAACCGGTGACTATGAAGGACTGAGGTTGCTTCGCTTTTATAAGGTCTATCGCGCGCTAGTGAGAGCAAAAGTTGATGCCTTGCGTGCTGGTCAGGAACAAGTCGGTACACCCGAATATAGTGCGACGTTCAAGGATTTTCTACAGTATTTAAAACTCGCGGAACGGTACGTTCAACCAACGGCGCCGTGCCTGCTAATTAATCATGGTTTATCTGGTTCTGGAAAATCGTTCGGTACTCGAATGATTCTTGAAAGGTATCCGGCAATTCAAATACGCTCAGACGTTGAGCGCAAAAGAATATTTCATATTGAAAAAGATAGTGATCGTGAGGTTACTGTAGAGAAGGGTATTTATACAGCCGAGGCTACCCATATAACATACGCCCACTTGCTGGACGTAGCACAATCGCTGCTGACGGCGGGTTATTCAGTCGTCATTGATGCGGCAAATCTAAAATTGCAGCAGCGTTCACAGTTTATCGAGCTAGCCAAATCTCTGCATACGCCCTATTTTATACTCGACTTTCATGCATCAGTAGAGACACTAATGGAACGGGTTAAACAACGCGCACAAAAGGGTAGCGATGTTTCTGATGCTACGCTGGAAGTACTGGAACACCAGATTGAAACCTATGAACCGCTTTCGCATGACGAAAAGCCATTTACAATTGAAATTGATACGGACAGGGAGGTTGACGTTGACGCCATTGTCGATCGTATACACGTCTCTTATATCAAGTTTTGATGAATTCCAGCTACTTATCAGTTGAATGACTCTCCTACACAAGCCTAATAGTGCCATAGAGCAACAAATTCTAACGCTGCATAATTATTTTATAATTTTCCAACTACCATCCAGTTGGCGACAGGCCGTGCCATAAACCTGCTCTGTTTTTCCACCAACAGTCGCATTAACGGTAAATTCACGGCAGGGTCCCCCTTCAGCTACTTCATAAGTACGGGTTGGAGTTAACGTATAGTCATAGTTGGTATCGGGGTTATGCCAGGTGGATGGTTGATTGGTCCGGTTGTTTTCCAGTGTCATGGATGTCCTGATACGATCCTGCTCGTCCATGTACTTGCCGACTGTTTGGCCGATCTGAGCGCCAACTACTGCGCCTAAAAATATTGCCAGCATACGACCACGCCCGTCGCCAATGGTAGAACCCACCGCGGCACCTGCTGCTGCCCCCGTTAATGCACCTGCCTCTTCTTTTGTGCTGGTACATGCAGCAAGAAAAGAGCCTAGCAGCAAACTTGCGATGGTAAGTGTTATGATCTTTTTCACAATGACCCCTAATTTTTACTGGTAATCAGTCGGTTTAAAGACGTGGAGCGAAGATTAAAATACAACTACATAAGCCCCAATTCAATGATCTGTATCATAAGGACGTTCAGTATAAGAGGGCTTTCAACTGCCCTGGCAATTTCTACCTTATGCTCCATTGCAAGCGGGTGCGCACCTCAATGCTTAACTTGATGTAGCAGAAGCGTTGCCATACAAGAAAATTAAATACACCTAGTAAAAGTAGAAGAAAGAGTTGTGGGCTCATGGTTTTGAGGAAATCAACTTTTCCGTCTGTCGCCTCAATTTGACAAACAATCGCCATAAAAGTTCGATGAAATATTATTATAAAGAGACTAATAATGCAGTAATCCGACTGATACGAAACGTTCGCATACATATTTGATTTACATCAATGCTTAGAAATATCCTATTATGTAACGATGTGCGGTCTAAGTTATTAGGGTCTCCACTGAGACACAAGGATAAGCGATTATGGAACAACGCCTGGAAAAACGCATCAACGCCGAATTGACTGTTCTGCTTTATAGTTATGGCGTCCCTGTTGCCATTGGAAAAACAAAAAACGTTACATCTGGTGGTGCTTTTGTGGAAACCAGATATCAGCCCGAAAAAAAAGAGAGGCATATTGAAATCGCATTCGTCGTACGTAATGACGTTGAGACTCAGTTTTACCGTGTCAACACACAGATCATTTATCGCACGCGAGACGGATTCGGTTTAACGATCGATCACTTTGATCCCTTAGCCAGGTTGCCGATAAAGGGTCTAGATACCCAGAATAAGACTCCACTAAATATTGCTTAGATGCCGAAAAAGGTTTTATGAACAATATACGCTTCTTGTTAACGCAAGCTTTCGATGTCCTCATCTACTATCGAAATTGATATGGACAAGGACATTGAAGTGGTCGGAATTGTAGATCGTATACACGCAAGTAATATCAAGTTTTCATTAGTATATAATTTAGTTAACTATCCTTAATAGCGGATGCGCACGCTTATGTCAGATATCAGAGACATATCATTCACCGAGCAGGGCGTTGCCCGTACAGAATGGGCTTTGAAAGAAATGCCTGTTTTGCGGGGGCTATTAGTAAGCCTTGCTGAAATAAAACCACTTGCAGGTATCCGTATGAGTGGTTGTCTGCATATCACCGCTGAAACTGCCAATCTTGCCCGAACGCTCAAGGCAGCCGGTGCAGATCTGGTTCTGTGTGCCAGCAACCCCCTAAGTACCCAGGATGATGTGGCGGCAGCACTGGTATCAGAGTTTGGGATCCCGGTATTTGCCATCCGCGGCGAGAGTACCGACGTTTATTATCAGCATATCCAGTCCGCACTCGATCATAAACCTGTCATCACCATGGATGATGGGGCGGACCTGGTGAGCGAGTTACATAAAACACGCACTGAGCTGTTGGCCAATATGATTGGCGGAACTGAAGAAACGACGACGGGTGTTATACGCCTTCGCGCAATGGCCAGGGATAAGGCACTTAAATACCCAGTGATCGCAGTGAACGATGCCATGACCAAACACCTTTTCGATAATCGTTACGGAACTGGACAAAGTGCACTGGATGGCATTATTCGTGCGACCAATATTTTACTGGCGGGAAAAACATTCACGGTTGTTGGTTATGGCTGGTGTGGTCGTGGCGTTGCCATACGTGCAAAGGGACATGGCGCACATGTCATTGTGACTGAGGTTGATCCTTTGCGAGCATTGGAAGCAACGATGGATGGTTATCGTGTGATGCCACTCATGGAAGCCGTCAAAGAATCAGATTTTATACTGACAGTGACCGGTGATAAGCACGTGATTGACAAGGTACACATGGAGGTAATGAAAGATGGTTGTGTATTGGCGAATGCAGGGCACTTTAATGTCGAAATTAATATACCTGCCCTGGAAGCAATGAGCATAAAGAAAAATCGCCCGCGTGTTTCTGTTGATGAATACACATTAAAAGATGGCAGGGTGATTCGTCTGCTGGCAGAAGGTAGATTAGTGAATCTTGCTGCGGCTGAGGGACATCCGTCAGCGGTAATGGATATGAGTTTTGCCAATCAGGTGTTATGTGCGATTCATATGCTGAAGCATCATGGTAAGCTTGATAACACGGTGCACAATGTACCTGCTGAGATCGATCAGGGTATTGCGAAACTAAAGCTTGAGGCTATGGGGATCAATATTGATCAATTAACGGGTGCACAACAGAAGTATCTGTCTTCCTGGCAGGAAGGGACCTGAGGTGTTTGTTTACGGCACTATGTTAAGACGCCATGAAAAATAAAATCAAGAACATGCTCGAGACGATCCGAATGGCAGCAAAATACACTGCTGTATATACGGGGCGAGAAGCATTCGACGAACGCGTTATGCAGGTTATGCAGGACGTCGATAGAGGCGAATTCGTTTCAGGAAACTATAAAGAAATGGCTTATGACGATGAGCCATTACCAATCGGTTATGGTCAGACTATTTCCCAGCCCTATATGGTCGCCCTTATGACCGATTTGCTGGATATTACACCGGAAAGTGTCGTACTAGAAGTTGGGACTGGTTCTGGCTATCAGTCTGCCATTCTGAGTAAACTGGTGAAGCAGGTCTACAGTGTTGAGCGAATTAGTGAACTAGCCGACTCATCAGCACAACGATTAAAACAGCTGGGTTATGAAAATATCGAGATACGATGTGTGAACGGTTATTTCGGTTGGCAAGAAAAGGCACCCTTTGATGCGATCACTGTAACAGCCGCTGCAACCCATATCCCACAGGAACTTATAGACCAGCTAAAACCCAGAGGCCGGATGGTGATCCCGGTTGGCCTACCATACATGCCTCAGGAGCTGATGCTTGTAATCAAAGATGAACAAGGCAAAACCAGGACAGAGTCAGTTCTTGAGGTAGCCTTTGTGCCACTTGTGACTGAAGGTATAGATTTAAATATCAAGGAGAAACGATCATGAGCATTACAGATGAACTTCAGACAACCATTACTGGTATGGTGCAAAAGGGTAAGGGGATCCTGGCGGCCGATGAAAGTGAGCCTACCATTGCCAAGCGCTTCAAACCCATCGGTGCCGAGTCCACTGAGGAAAATCGTCGTGCCTACCGCTCTTTACTATTTACTACCCCCGGTTTGGGTGAGTTTATCAGTGGTGTGATCCTGTTTGAGGAGACCCTGGGTCAGACAAGTGACGATGGCATGCCACTGCCAGAGGTGCTTTCACAACAAGGTATCGTACCGGGTATTAAGGTAGACAAAGGTAAAGGTCCATTACCAGGCGCACCAGGAGATCAAATTACTTACGGGTTGGATGGCCTGGCCCAGCGTTTGCAGGTTTATAAAAAGCAGGGCGCACGTTTCGCCAAGTGGCGCGAGGTTTATCCCATCACAGAAAACAATCCTACCCAACTGGGTATTGAGGCCAATGCGGAAATGCTGGCACGTTACGCAGCCGTATGTCAGGCCGAGGGTATTGTACCCATTGTCGAACCGGAAGTGTTGATGGATGGCGACCATACTATAGAACGTTGCGCCGAGGTCATCGAAGTCGTGTTACACGAGGTATTTCATGCCTTGCATTGTCATGGTGTGGTATTGGAATACATGGTATTGAAACCCAGCATGGTGACGCCAGGAAAAGAACACTCAACGAAGGCCAGCCCTGAGCAAGTAGCTGAGGCAACGATCAGGGTATTACGTCGTACGGTACCCGCCGCCATGCCCAGCATCAATTTCCTCTCCGGTGGCCAGGGGCCTGAAGAGGCAACTGCCAACCTCAATGCAATGAATGCGCTGTTTCCGGATGAACCCTGGGAATTGTCGCTTTCTTATGGCCGCGCTTTGCAACAACCCGCCTTGCACGCCTGGCTTGGCAAACCGGAAAATGGTGAGGTGATGCAAGCGGCCTTGTTAAAAAGGGCGAAACTAAACGGAGCAGCCAGAAACGGCACTTATACCGCAGCGATGGAGCAGGAGATGTAAAAATAACCCAGATTAATTTTTAATTACAGATCTCACTAATATTAAAAATCCTGGTTTAAGCTGCCGTAGGATACGCCTCAACAAAGTGATGTGTATACTTGTTCAAAGACGAGATGGCTTTAATAATGCGATCTGATAAATTAATACAAAAGGTTATTATCTAAGGAGCGAGTAGTGACAGGCATAGAGCAAATAGAGCTGGACAATCATCGCAAACAAATCACGACTGATGTAAAAAAATTAGTGGAAAAATATAGGGCGATTTTTGACTGGGATATTCCGGAGATCGATGAGGCTGTAGCCGATAAACTTATCCTGTCAGCAATTCATCAAGCGCTGGATGATGTTGGTAAACAACTAACCGAAATAAGATGAATAGTGATACTGCTGATCATCAGGAGATTTTCGCGCAAGGTTATCAGCATGCCCTAGAGTTACTGCATCTATGCAGCACCGAGGACGGTTTCCTTGCCAGTCCATCACAGCGAGATAACTACCGACGAATATGGGCGCGTGATGGAGTGATTCTTGGGCTCGCGGCTTTAATGACAGAAGATCACGAACTTGTTGCCTGCTTCAAACATACTTTGCTGACATTGGCGCATCATCAGGGTCCACACGGTGAAATTCCAAGTAACGTTGACACCACTGCCGAACGCGTTAGCTATGGCGGCACAACCGGACGGGTGGATGCAGACCTGTGGTTTATCATTGGGTGTGCCCAGTACTGGCGAGCTACCGGCGACGAAGATTTTTTGAACGACATGCTGCCGGTGATTGAACGGGTACGTTTCCTGTTAGGAGCCTGGGAGTTTAACAACCGTGGCTTACTGTACATCCCCCAAGCCGGTGACTGGGCGGACGAATACATCCAAAATGGTTATGTACTGTACGATCAACTGCTTTACCTCCAGGTACAGCGAGAGCTATGTGCTATCCACCACCATGTGCACGGTTCATCAGATCATCTACTGGAGGAAAAGGCCACCCGTCTCAAACACATGATCCGCGATAATTACTGGTTCGACGACGGTGATGGTCTGCCCGATGACGCCTATCACGAGGTGCTCTACTGTAAGGGAAGGGCAGCGGCTTCACCACACTGCGCTGGACATCACTGGATGTCATTCTTCTCTCCACAAGGTTATGGTTACCGTTTTGATGCGTTAGCTAATATTCTTGTTTCATTATTAGGGGTAGCAGATGACGAACAGCGAGAACGCGTCGACGCGTTCATTATTGATGAGGGGATCGTTCCTGATGACATGGCTTTATTGCCAGCCTTCTATCCAGTGATCGAACCGCCCGACAGGGATTGGGCAGAGTTGCAGATGAATTTTTCATATACATTTAAAAATCAACCCTATGAATTTCATAACGCGGGTTTATGGTCCATGGTCACGGGTTTTTTCGTGGCTGACCTGGCGGCACGTGGCGAGAAGGCGACGGCGCGGCGTTACCTGGAAGGTATCCATCGGGCCAATGCCCTGGAGATGGATGGCGAACCCTGGGGCTTCCCAGAATATGTACACGGGCGCAAATTTACAGCGGGTGGCACTCGGCATCAGGGGTGGAGTGCTGCCGCTGCGATAATTGGCCATCATGCTCTGGAAGGAAAATCCCTGCTGCAAGGAATTGAGTGTGTATGAGATCTTGCTGTGTAGCGATCTGGATCGCACATTATTGATTTGGAAAAACATAAAATAATTGTTTTATTAAACAGTTAACCACCCATAATTTCATTGAAAACAATTGGTTGCGGTGATATGTGGTAGTTTAGACCTGAATACACTCGGACGACTATAGCTGAGAAACCACCTCACCTTGCTAAATTAATATATGCGCATAATATATATTATGTTAAATAGAGTGCTTGCCTCATATCATTGCCTGGTAACTAAGACACAGCTAACTTCTAGTTGAGTTTGTCTTTCTTTATGGTTGGCAACGGAATGACGTCGATTCCCTCTTCATGCAACTCTAATGCATCTTCGAGGCTTGCAGAACCGAATATGTTCCTCTCATCTTCCTGACCGTAATGCATTTTTTTGGTCACTTCAACAAATTCATCACCAACATCTTCAAAGTTGTTAGAGACGTATTCAGTGATCTTATTAACTAACGTTGCTGCATCATGCTGTATGTCAGCAAGCTCAGCGAGTTGTTTCTCTTTCTTGCCAAGGTTTATATGGCTTGCACTAGGAACTTTTACTACGTTATCGGTGCCACACATTGGACATGTCAGCAGACCTGTGGCTTGCTGAGATTCAAAGTCACTGGCATTTTTAAACCAGCCTTCAAAGTCGTGGTCATATTCGCAAACAAGATCAAAAACTATCATAGGGTTATATCTTCTTAAGAGTGATGTGTTTTCATAAAATCAAGCGTGTGATTATTGCTTGAGGTTTTTGATGGCGCTGCTTTAGTGCTGCGGGTGAACGTGAGCAGGCAACCACCAAGTTTAATACTCGTACCATCTTTTAGTGGTGCGATATCAACACGCTCACCATCAACGAACGAGCCATTTGTGCTATTCAGGTCACGTAAATAGATGGTGCGGCCCTGTTTTATAATTTGCGCGTGTTGACGACTCATAAGTGAGTCCTCGATACGTAAATCGTTTTCACTGTGGCGCCCTATCGTTATGCGTTTCTTTCGGATGTAGTACTCGCCCTGAATCTTATTGTCAGTGCGAACAACTAACTTGTATGACTTACGGCGTTCTTCTTCGAAGGTCTCATTGTTCTTTTTCGGTTTTTCTTCCACATACTTAACACCGAAAGGTACCCATTGTAAGTCTGCTATCGCAGCATCTACAACTTTGGGGCTGATCTTTTTGATATCTTCTAGATAAGAATACGTCAGAATCTGATCAACAAGAACATTGATGAGCCTTGGTCGTCCACCCGTGTACGTTTCGATGATCGGGAAAATGTCACCTTCGAACTTAACACTTTTGTGTCCGCCAGCAACTGCCAGACGATGGTAGATATACTTACGGATATCTTCTAGTGCCAAAGGACCTAAATGATATTTCGTATTAATGGTTGAAATAAATTCTTTTACTGCAGGCTCGTCAAGGTTATCACGTAGTTTATTCTGACCAACTAAGTACATTGTACAAATTTTTTCATTATCGATACGTTTTTGTGAAAGTTCGAATAACCGCACAAGGATATCCATGTCGAGATTCTGCGCTTCATCAATAATGATGATAGTGTGTTTCTTTTCTTCTCGAAGCTGCTCAATTCTACTTACAATTTGTTTGAATGCAGCTGAGCCACTTTCAGCAGGCCTTATTTCTTCATCAACAAGGTCAAGCAGAATCATCTGAAATAATTCTAACTCAGTTAATTGTGTTTGATTAAGGCGAACGACTCTATGATTTTCATCCAGCCTTGACAGAAAATGTTGGACGAGCATCGTTTTACCCGTTCCGACCTCACCTGTTAATAACATCAGACCCTGGCGTTTGATCAGGGCGAATTCCATCATCGCATTGGCATGCGTATGCTCTGGCCCCAGATAAAAGAACTTTGTTTCGCAAGTTAGGCGAAATGGGTGTTCCTTTAGTTTAAAAAAGTCGTAATACACGCGTGATTGCTAACCGGTTGTTGTCTGCTTACTATAATACTTCATTTGTCATAAATAGCGTAAATAACAATATGATTAAATTGAATATTTTCGAATGGTCAATTATACAGCAAAATCGCGCATATGTAGCGGCAATTTAACTCATTGTTATTATTGGACTTATTTATCCTTTAGGCATCTTGGCAAGAAATAACCTTCATATTTTACCTGTTTCGATGGTTACATAGCTTCTGCAATCCGCTCGAGACCATGATCTGATATCATCACTAACCTTTCTCAAACCGCCAATAGACAATGAATCCCGTGACAACAGCAGCCTTCTCTTCTCTACCTTTAGCGCCCGAGTTTCTGGCAAATATCGAAACTCTGGATTATCAGGAGATGACCCCCATACAGACACAAAGCCTACCCGCAATTTTAAAGGGTAAGGATTTACTTGCACAGGCAAAGACAGGCAGTGGAAAAACAGCAGCCTTTGGGATTGGTTTATTACATCACCTTGAGCCACAGATTTATAAAGCCCAGGCACTAGTACTCTGCCCTACCCGCGAACTTGCGGATCAAGTCAGTAAAGAAATTCGGCGTTTAGCTCGCGCTATACCCAACACTAAAGTCTTAACCTTGTGTGGGGGGACACCAACAGCGCCACAATATGCATCGTTAGAGCATCAACCACACATTGTGGTCGGCACACCGGGTCGAATACTTCAGCATTTAGAAAAGGGATCATTAAAAACGGACGGTTTTAAAATGCTCGTACTGGATGAAGCCGATCGCATGCTGGATATGGGCTTTCACGAAGACATTATGCGAATTATTTCAATGATGCCACGACAAAGACAAACCTTATTGTTCTCGGCCACCTACCCGGATGAAATAAAATATATTAGTAATAAGATTCAGACAAATCCGGTCGATATTCGTGTAGAAGCCTCACATGAAAATAAAAACATTAAACAGGTGTTTTACGAGATTCAAAAAGGCGCACGAACTAAAACATTAGTCGCGCTATTGCAGCATTACCATCCCGAGTCATCTGTTGTGTTTTGTAATCGAAAACAACAATGCAAAGAACTCGCGCGGGATTTATGGCAACAAGGTTTCCATGTATTGGCCTTGCATGGTGATCTGGAACAAAAGGAGCGTGACCAGGTGCTGGTGCAGTTTGCCAATCATAGCAGTTCAATTCTTATCGCGACTGATGTAGCGGCACGTGGACTGGATATTAAAGATTTAGAGGCCGTGATTAATTTCGAGATATCACCTGACCCGGAAATATACATTCATCGTATCGGGCGCACAGGCCGAGCAGGCAATAAAGGCTTGGCACTAAGCATGTTTATGCCTGCTGAAGCACCCAATATCGCAAAGATAGAGGACTATCAGGGTAGCCCCGTCACTATTGAAAAAACATCCTCGCTTAAATCACGCGAGAATTTCAGGCTAAGTCCACCAATGGTCACGCTGAGTCTTAATGGTGGTCGTAAAGACAAGATAAGAGCTGGCGATATCTTAGGCGCATTAACGAAAAATACTGATATACCGGGCAAACAAATAGGGAAAATAGATCTTTTTGATAACTTTGCTTACGTGGCAGTAGAGCGCCCTATTGCCAAGCAAGCGTTAAAAATATTGTCCGAAGGTAAAATAAAAGGTCGTAAGTTTAGAATGCGAAAACTAAGTTAGGCTGTTATTGCTGACACCCTGTTTCTCCCCTGATCTTTAGATGCATACAAAGCGTTATCTGTTCGCTTAAATAATTTTTCTTCGTCCTCGTTCTCATCATCATAGTTAAATGTGGATATGCCTATGCTTATAGTTAATTTGTCTTGACCCACAGCAACAGTCTGCGCTATTCGCTTACGAATATTCTCCCCAACCACTTTAGCCTTATCAATATCCGTTTCCACAAAAATAATGGCGAATTCATCGCCCCCTATCCTGTATAAACTATCCGAACGCCTTACTGATGCAATAATTTCATTACACACTCTTTTGATTGCACGATCACCCTGATCATGGCCATAGGTATCATTAATTTTTTTAAAATTATCGACATCAATAAGCGCTAACGAGAAAGGTCTTTTATATCGCTTACTTCTTGCTGCCTCATGATGTATATCACTATCAAATGAGAATCTGTTTTTTGTCTGGGTCAGGTGATCGGTTGTAGACAAAATAGAAAGTCGTTCTATTTTCTTGTCCGCATTTTTTCGCTGAATGACAAGAAAAGCGGATGAGGTAATGATGATAACAGCAAGAATTCGGTTGATAATAACCGCATCAATTGAACTTACTGTTTCAGGCGAAAGATAAAAACCTAAAACGGTTAATAAAACACCTGAAGCAGCAACAATGTAGGTTATATAGGTTTTCTTAACCCATAATGTACATAACACAACAATTCCGTATGGCGTGCCTGCTGCAATTCCCAGTGGCGCCATTACATCAAATATAAAAACTGCCAATATCAACACAAGAATCAGCATGTTTAGCATATTATCTTTTGTCAGCATAAAATATTTAAAGATTGGTTTAATAAAGCTAGGTCTGCTTATAGTCAAATATAATACATGCAAATATATTATGGAAGCCTGTACACATTCTATGGCTAAACTGGCCCTGAAGGTTCTTTCTGAAGGCAAATAAAGAGTCGTAAGTTTAGGGTGGAGAAATTGCGTTAAACTATAAATAGTTTGCGGTTCTATTATAACTTCTTATCTACTTCGGTATCTTGCTGTAATACCGATAGGTATGCCGTCCCTCCTGTTTTGAAACGTACAGCGCCTCATCTGCCATTCTCATAAGCGTTATAATGTCTGTGCCGTCATTCGGATAACAGCTAATCCCGACACTGGCGCTGATTTGGATATTGTTACTTTCAATAGAAAATGGGTGTGATAGCTCTTTGATTAGTTTTTCGGCCGGGATAATCACATCTTCTGGGTCATTAATTCCATTAAGTATAATGGCAAATTCATCTCCGCCAAGCCGTGCAACTGTATCGACTTCACGACAGGAAGCAGTCAGCACCTCAGCAACCTTCTGCAGTAAGATATCACCTACAAGATGGCCATAGTTATCATTGACCGGTTTAAAATTATCAAGATCAATGAGCAACAAGGCAAAGCGTGTTTTAAAACGCTGTGCGTGTTGTATCGCTTGCTGTAAACTTTGATCATAATGATTTCTGTTAGCCAACCCGGTCAGGGGATCCGTCATGGCTAATTGCTTTATCTGCTCCTCCCATTTTTTACGCTCAGAGACGTCACGCACAACACCGGTAATTTTAATTTCATCGGCTATGTGTATCGTATTGAGTTTGATTTCGACAGGAAACGTCTCACCATTTTTTCGTAACGCGGTTTGTTCAACGGGCTTGCTTTGATCGCGCGTTGATTTGCCGTCTATAAATCGTTCAAGATAAGCATCATGTGCGCTACTTGATGGCTCAGGCATTAACATGGAAATGTTTTTCTCAATTACTTCATATGCTTTATAACCAAATATTTCTTCTGCCCCCGGGTTAAAGGTCTCAATAATGCCGCTGGCATTAATCGTAATAATGGCGTCCCTGACCGCATTCAATACTGAACTGACGAACAACTCACCTTTCTCTGCCTTGATCATGGCCTTATCAGAGGCAAAACGCGCCTCCGCCATATGCTCAGCCATTAGCAGTGCTTTACTGACTTGTTCTTCAGAGCGTTCACGTAATCGCGTATTTTCTTTAAGCTGTTGTTGCAACTCCTCATTAGCTTTAGCCAGGTCCCGTTCCGATTCTTGCTGTTTTATCATGTTGGTTTTGAATACCACTACAGCACGTGCCATTTGGCCTATTTCATTTTGCGCTTGATACCCGCTAATTTCGGTGTCGAATTTATTGTCCGCCAGGCGCATCATATTTTGCGTCAGCTTGAGGATAGGATGGATGACAAAGAAACGAATAAGCACGACAGCAATGACGACGATAAATGCTATGGAAAGTACACTACCCCATTTGCCAAACAGTATCGCCTGATTTACTCGCTTAAGTGATTTTGTAACATTGGTTGCGCGGGTAGTAATCTGGCGATTGATTTCAGTTTCCAGTATATGAAAACCACGTAAAGCAGGCGTATCATCCACTTTAATGGCGCGATCCAAAGCCTTTATGGATTTATACTGCTCCATCAACGAATGTGTTTCTGTTAACGTATTAGAATAGCGCTCCAGGGTTACTTCAATATCATTGAGCGCAAGTCGTTCGGCTTCATCCAGATTTAATTGTCGGTACTGATTGATTGAATCTGTTGCCATCTGCATTTTTGCCATAATCTCATCAGCCAGGATGCCATCTTTGAGTTCATCATCACCGTTCACTTCATGGCTTAGAATGTGGTTCTTAAATTTGTGAATCATGCCGTTATAGCCCAGCGCGGCACGCAAGTCTGCAAGAACACGACTCTTACTTAAATCGCGATTGTTTTTCTGTTTGGATACAACTTCATGGCGGAGTACTTTCAGGCCGCGTATTGCAGGTTCATCATCAATCACTACTGCGTGTTCGATGTCAGTTATAGTGTGACCTTTTACTATCATGCTATGCGCAGTGTGGATCGCTTCATGATAAGCCGTAAACACAACACGAATGTCCTCTATAGCAACAAGTTCTGCGGTTGTTAATTCAAGGGTGCTATATTGTTCCAGAACGGCCTCTGCGGCACCGAGATGAGACTCGGCATATTCCCTGTACTTTTCATCACTGCGCAGCACCAGATTCTTAAAGTCATGGATCAAGCCACCATAGCCAATAGCTGATCTTAACTTTCCTTCAAGACGTGCTTTTTCACTGAGATCGGTTTGATAAAGCTCCCAGGTATCGCTAATGACGACTATATTTTTTTCAACAAGGGAGGCAGCGACAACAATCACAGCAGTAGTAAATGCCATGAGGATCGCAAGGATCCAGGTAAAGGTCGTCAGTTTAAGGTTATTCAGCATTCTATATATATCGTTATAAACTGCTGATTCTTTAGGTATTTATATTATTAGGGCAATGCTTTTCATTAATTACCAATTTAGCAATAATGGGTAACAAACCTTATCTTCGATTTTATTCAGCCGGTAAAACATAAAAGAACACCATCACAAAGTGGCTGGCACTGCCCAGCAAAACAAATATGTGAAAAATGGCGTGATTGAATTTTATTTTTTTAATGCTGTATAAAATGGCGCCCACCGTGTAAGCCACGCCACCTGCCATAAGCCAGACCAAGCCTTCAGGAGATAAACTACTCATTAACGGTTTTATGGCGAAAATAATGATCCAGCCCATGAACACATACATGAGCGTCGAAAGTAGTTTGTACTTCCCGGTAAAAAAAAGCTTCAAGGTGATACCGGTTAACGCCAGCCCCCAGGTAATAGCAAAAAACAACCACCCGATAGTGCCATTTAGTGAGACAAGCGTGATAGGCGTGTAGGTACCCGCGATAAGCACATAAATAGATGCATGGTCAAAAATGCGTAATCGACTTCTTAAAGCAGGTTCTTTCGCGCCGTGGTAAATAGTCGATGCCGCAAACAAGATCATTAAACTTGCACCGAAAATACTGACGCTGACAATATGCCAAACCGTCCCATACAGGCTGGCATACGTGACTAACAGTACCAGGGCGACAAGACTTAGAATAAATCCAATAGCATGAGAAACGATGTTAATTCTTTCTTCTAATGGCGAGTAGTATTTTACGCCTTCTAGTGCATCCATCTAATTGATACCTCTAATAACAACAATCCATCTTAGAAAAGAAAGAGATGTCTGCATAATATATATTATCTGAGCTGTTATCCGCACCGATCGGTTTGGGTGATTTTTTCTAAAAAAGGAGCTAAATAAAATAGTACCATTATCACGTAGGCTTCCAATTCACTTTGACTCTACTATTTCAGATAATAGAACTTTAAAGATGGTGCCCGGGGCCGGAATCGAACCGGCACGGTGTTGCCACCGAGGGATTTTCTTACCAACTACAGCTTTTGCTGCTGCCATTTAATATGGCATTTGTGGTCTGGACTTTCTCTTTACCGTATTCTAATGTCGACAGACATAGAAGTTAGGCAGGCGCCGTCAAGTCTCTACACTTTCCTTATCGAATGGATTCGAAAATGAATTTGCATAAATACACGATTAAACAACTAAAACGCGCTGTTAAATCTTCATCTTCGCTACGCCAGGTTTTAATAAAACTTGGCGTTGCTCCATACGGCGGCAATTATGATGTTCTTAAAAAAGCACTCGCGCACTTTGATCTCAATACATCACACTTCCATGGGCAAGCCTGGAATAAAGGTAAAACATTACCAAAGCGGGTTTCTACTGATCGATACCTCAAAAATGAAATATCGATTCAATCGCACAAACTTAAAAATAGACTGCTTGACGAAGGCTATTTTCAACATGTTTGTGCAAGCTGCAAAAACACAATATGGCATGATCAACCTATACCGCTCGAACTTGACCACATCAACGGGGACAACAAAGACAACCGATTAACAAATCTTCGTCTGTTGTGCCCTAATTGCCGTGCTCTGACTCCCACTTACAGAAGTAAAAACAGAGCTAAGGCTTAGCTCGGGATTGCCACCACCACTACGTGCTGAGGTTTCCCCGAATTTGACGCCATTCACACCACCCGTTTCCAAAGTGGGTGCTCAATTTTTTAAGTCCCTTGCGTCTACCAATTTCGCCACCCGGGCTTGGATGACTTTACCTGCTAAGCAGGCAATTTAATGGGTAACACTAGATTACCCGTTAAATATGGAGGCTGGGCCCGGAGTCGAACCGAGGTACACGGATTTGCAATCCGGTGCATAGCCACTCTGCCACCCAGCCAATGTATAAAGACAGCCTGTGACCGTCTAGGTGCTGCCAGTTATATTGCTTATGTGAGGTTGTCAGAACCAGCCTAAGCGTCTGATTTCTAACGTTGTTTATGCCTCAAAACGGGCGATATTCTACCCTATTTCGCCCCCTGCTTGGCAAGCAATATCTGTCTAAATACCCATACCAGACGTTATCAACACAGCTGGGGGCTGTTTGAGCGATATGTCTGGCATGGGGAGAAAATTTGGAGCGGGAAACCAGATTCGAACTGGCGACCCCAACCTTGGCAAGGTTGTGCTCTACCAACTGAGCTATTCCCGCGTGGAGGGCGTATTGTAATCAAGACGCTGGCGGTGTCAAGATGTAGCAGAGCCTCGATTATGGTTTTTTATTTTGGACCAAACTTGACCAGGAGGCGCGCAAATAGACGACCATGGACCACAGGGTCAGGATCGTGGCGACGTACAGGAGTATGTAACCTACCAGGCTCGGGTCGAACGTACCGATGGGCTTGTCATAGAGCAAAAATCCTATTGCCACAAGCTGACTTGCGGTCTTCATTTTTCCAATGAAGCTGACTTTTACCTTGGTCTGCGCCCCTACTTTGGCCATCCACTCTCTCAGGGCCGATATTGCAATTTCACGACCAATAATCACGATGGCCGGGAACACCATTAATAGCCCCGGGTGTTTACTCACCAATAATATAATGGCCGTTGCGACCATGAGTTTATCGGCAACGGGATCAAGAAAGGCGCCAAACGCCGATTGCTGTTTGAGCATGCGGGCTAAAAAGCCATCGACCCAGTCGCTTAGACCGGCAAGGAAAAACATCGAAACCAGGATTATCTGCTTGTTTGGATAGTCTGGATATATGAAGGCCAGTACGAATACCGGAATAATGACAATCCGAAATAAGGTAATCAAATTCGGTATGGTGAGAGGTATGCCTATCATTTCATTAACTACTTATTGTCCGGATGAAAATTATCATAAATTTTATTCGCTAACTGCTTGCTGATACCTGGCACACTGGCCAGGTCATCGACACCTGCTTTAGCTACTTCCTGCAACCCGCCGAAATGGGTTAATAATGTCTGGCGCCGTTTGGGACCCAGTCCTTCAATTTCTTCCAGCACTGATGTGGTGCGTTTCTTTTGGCGTCGATTCCGGTGGCCACTGATGGCAAATCGGTGTGCTTCATCACGAATTTGCTGAATCAGGTGTAAAGCGGGTGAATCTGCAGGCAGTATAAACTCCGTCTGTTGCTCGGACAAGCAGCCTGAGAGGATCAGGGTCTCCATGCCCGCCTTGCGTGCTGGTCCTTTGGCAACACCTACCAACAGCGTGTTGGCAATTTGTAGTTCATCAAAGACTTCTTTGGCACGTGAGAGTTGACCTTTGCCACCGTCGATAAACAAAATGTCCGGAAGTTTTTCTGTTTCGTCATTCGCTTTTCGATAACGCCGCATCAATGCCTGCTGCATAGCGGCGTAATCATCACCTGGCGTGATATCTTCAATATTATAGCGTCGGTAATCAGATTTGATGGGCCCTTCGTGCCCAAAGACGACGCAGGATCCTACTGTGGCCTCGCCCATGGTGTGACTGATATCAAAACATTCAAGTCGAGAAGGCGTTTCTTCGAGACTAAACACCTCTCGAAGTTTTTCAAATCGCTTTAGTAAACTGGTATTGGTCGCCAAACGTGACGACACGGCCAACTCGGCATTGTGTTTGGCCATGTCTAGCCATTTGACGCGGCTACCCCTGACCTTAAAGCGGATATCGATTTTCGCGCCAGATTGTTCGGATAACAATTCAGCTAATACACTCATGTCAGGTATTTCTTCGGCGATCAGTATCGTTGACGGCATGTTTTGCATGCGGGTGGTGCCAGCGCCCTTTGGATCAATAGTCCCGAGGTAATGCTGGGCTAAAAATGCATTAATTAAATCTGACGTTTCTTCTGACGCAGACTTCTTTGGGTAGTAAGCCTTGTTGCCGAGATTGTGACCGCCGCGAATTCTAAACAACTGCACACAACTCACACCAGATTTAGTCGCTGCCGCGATAACATCGTAATTACCTTCGCCTTCACTGATATATTGTTTTTCCTGGATACGCTTTAGGTTAGTGATTTGATCACGAAAATTAGCAGCGACTTCATAGTCGAGTTTTTCTGCCGCCTGCTCCATTTGTTTAATCAATACATTATTTAACTCGGAGCTTTTACCTTCAAGAAACATGACGACATGTTTGACTTCGTCCGCATAAGTAGCTTTATCAACAAGCCCAACACAAGGTGCACTGCAACGTTTGATCTGATATTGCAAGCAGGGTCGTGAACGATTTTTATAAAAGCTTTCAGAGCATTGCCGCACCGAAAAAACCTTTTGCATTATGGCGAGCGTTTCGCGCACAGCACCTGCGCTTAAATAAGGTCCGAAATAGCGCCCCTTGCCTTTTCGTGCGCCACGGTGAAAGCGTAATCGCGGGTAATCTTGATCCGTTGAAATATAAATATAGGGATAACTCTTATCATCGCGATATAAAATATTGTATCGCGGCAGGTGTTCTTTGATTAAATTATTTTCGAGCAATAGCGCCTCACCTTCGGTGTGGGTCACTATTGTTTCAATATTGTCGATGCGCTTAACTAATGAGGCTGTTTTGGCGTCGGTGTGTTTTTTTTGAAAATAACTTGAAACGCGTTTTTTAAGGTTGATCGCCTTACCAATATAAATAAGGTCGCCGCTGGCATTGTACATGCGATAAACACCGGGCAGTTGTGGAAGGGTTTTTAATATTTCCTTAAGCTTATCTGAGAACTTGTCTGAGATTTGGCCCGGGATCTTGTCTTGGTTTTTTTCAGGCTCTTCCATGTTGGGTGTATCGGCTGGGCACATATCATTTGTCGAGTTCTTTACGGATATCTTTAAATACTTTATGGAACAGCGGGGTGGTCAAACGTTTGGTCGATGTGTTGTAGCGACTGCAATGATACGAGGTAAATAACTTAAGTTCATTCGGTAAATCATAGATAAGATTATGACCAAAGGGAAAGTCTTTTTTTCTCAGTCCCAGCGCCGTCAATACCGAATTATGCGCAATTCCTCCCAATACCAATATACAGGTACCCTTTTTGAGCCCTGCGACTTCAGCAGTCAGGAATTGATTGCAGGTTTTAATTTCTGCGCCAATCGGTTTATTTTCAGGTGGCAAACACTTAACCGCGTTAGTGATTCGACACTGCTTGAGCTTTAACCCATCATCAAGTGACACGGATTCGGGTTTATTGCTAAAACCAAATTTATGTAGTGTCTCATACAAAATGATCCCAGCATGATCGCCGGTAAAGGGACGCCCCGTTGCATTTGCACCGTGCATACCGGGTGCAAGACCCACGATCAATAATTTAGGGTTAGTGACACCGAAGGGAGGCACCGGGAGTGCATGGTAGTCAGGATGTTCTTTTTTTACCTTGCGAAGAAAATCAGCAAGCCTTGGACATTGTTTACAATCTAAATCAAATGTGGTTTCCGTCATGCAGCAGGTTCGCCAGAAAAGTTACAAAAGGTGCAGGTTAATGATCACTCTGCTGGATGATACCATGACTTATCGCTAAACGGGCTAGCTCGACATCAGTTTTGATTTGTAATTTGCTAAACAAACGGTGGCGATAGGTGCTGACTGTTTTTGGGCTAAGACACAAGTTATCAGATATATCGTTGGTTTTTCTGCCATCGAGCACCATCATCATAACTTGTAATTCCCTTTCTGAAAGCTCGTGAAAAGGAGATTGTTCTTCTTCAGTTTTGGTGGTGGCTAAAGCGAGTTGCTGGGCTATTTCCGGTGTGATGTATCGGCGATTGGCCATTACTTCCCGAATTGCATGCACCATTTCGGTAATCTTGCAGCCCTTGGTTAAATAACCTGCGGCACCGAGTTTTAGAAGCGTTTGCGCCAGGACTTCGTCTTCATTCATGGTGACAACGATGATTTTGATACTGTCATTACGTTGTAAGATCTTTTTTGTCGCTTCAATTCCACCCATGCCTGGCATATTGATATCCATCAATACGACATTAATGTTTTCGTCCCGACAAATGGAAACAGCATCTTCGCCAGAGGCCGCCTCTAAGATAAGGCTCAAATCACCCACATCTTCGAGTAGACGACGCATTCCGGTGCGGACCAGATCATGATCATCGGCGAGAAGTAAATTGATCATCGAGTTAGCTCCCTACTTTTATTCATTAACTAACTACTCTTTATAATTTAATTATAGTCACTCGATGGATGCGACTGGAGGCGCAGTATACGTGATTTGGGGGCTGGTTGCTCATTGTTTATACAATTATTGTAAGGATATGCTTTTACTGGGCAAATAAAAAAGCCCCATAACGGGGCTTTTTTATTTTGGCGGAGAGGGTGGGATTCGAACCCACGGAGGATTGCTCCTCGCCGGTTTTCAAGACCGGTGCATTCGACCGAGCTCTGCCACCTCTCCAAAACTGTTTTGTGCTTCACCTATCTCAAAGTGCTGATGAGGGGTATTGAAAGTCCTCTTTTACGTCATTACATACAGAGTTCATATGCTTCTGATGAGACATTAGCGAAGGCTGCGCAGCATACCCGACTCTTTCGGGAAAATCTAGCGAAAATCCAGCCTTTACAACAACTTGCCATGGTACCTAAGTACTTGATATTAGGAACCAGTCAGGTATGCTGTTGTCCATTAGGTATCGTATTTTATAATTTTTGAGAGGTAAACCATGTATAACGACCAACCAACCATCGCTCGAGCTGGTGAGCTAGAAACGAATAAGGTATTGCGTAATACCTATGCCCTGCTATCGATGACACTGGTCTTTAGCGGCATACTGGCCTACGTCGGTGTTGTCACACAGGTATCATTTGGAGGTGCACTAATCGCGGATATCGTGGCCATTGCACTACTCTGGTTTGTATTACCTCGCACTGCTAATTCTGGAGCCGGCATCGCTGTGGTGTTTGCCTTTACCGGTCTGCTCGGATTTGGCCTGGGCCCACTCTTGAATCACTATCTGGCCGTTAATCCTTCTATCGTGATGACCGCATTAGGCGGTACAGGCGTCATCTTTTTAGGTCTGTCCGGATACGCATTAACCACCCGTAAAGACTTCAGCTTTATGGGCGCATTCTTGATGGTCGGTTTTCTGGTTGTCCTGGGAGCCTCTTTACTGAATATCTTCCTGGGAATGCCAGCCCTGTTCCTCGCGGTCAATGCAGGTGTAGTCTTAATCATGAGTGGCTTTATTCTCTATCAAACCTCCTCGATCATCCATGGTGGTGAGCGTAACTATATTATGGCGACAGCGGGTATCTTTTTATCCATCCTGAACCTGTTTACTGCTTTGTTACACTTGTTGGGTGCATTTAGCGGCAACGATTAACAAGTAGTTTGTTCACACAAAAAGCCCCGAACACTCGGGGCTTTTTTAATGAAGACGAGAAGGATATTGTTATGGATTGGGTAAAAATTGGATCGGCTGTATTTCTAATTGCCATGATGGTGTATCTGTTTCCGCGAATGAAGCATGCGATAAAACATTCACCGAAAGGCACCATGAAAGACTGGATGGGTTATATCATCCCGATTACTTTTGTAATCTTGTTTGTGGTATTTCTGATTATGTCGGTGAGATAACATCAAAGCCACAGTAGCTTCTTAAGACTTCCGGGATGGTCACACTTCCATCTTTGTTCTGAAAATTCTCCGCAATCGCGACCAGTGTTCTGCCAACGGCCAGGCCTGAGCCATTAACCGTATGCACTAATTCAGGTTTGCCTGTTTCAGGGTTGCGCCAACGTGCTTTTAAACGCCGCGCCTGGAAATCACCAAAGTTACTACACGATGATATTTCACGATATGCATTCTGGGAAGGGATCCATACTTCCAGGTCGTAGGTTTTGGTTGCTGAAAAACCAAGATCGCCCGTGCATAAATTCACCACGCGATACGCCAGCCCCAAACGCTTTAACACTTCTTCTGCGTGAGTAGTAAGCGCTTCATGCGCAGTAACAGAATCTCCAGCTTTAACGATTTGTACCATTTCAATTTTTTCAAACTGGTGCTGGCGGATCATGCCGCGCGTATCCCTGCCGTAGGAACCCGCTTCACTTCTAAAGCATGGAGTATGACAGACATATTTTTTAGGCATGTCATCATCATCAATAATCAGATCGCGGACGATGTTGGTGACGGGAACCTCTGCCGTTGGAATCAAATAAAGATCGTGCTCTGAATGAAGTTTAAACAGGTCTTCTTCAAACTTTGGTAATTGCCCTGTACCGCGCAGAGAATCTGCATTCACAATGAAAGGAACATAAGTTTCAGTATAACCATGTTGCTCAGAATGCAGGTCAAGCATGAACTGAATCAATGCACGGTGCAGTTTCGCTACCTGGCCGTTCATGACGGCAAAACGTGAGCCGGTTATTTTAACCGCGGTTTCAAAATCCAGTTGGCCGAGCTGTTGTCCCAGATCAACATGATCTTTAATCTCAAAATCAAACTCGGGTTTCGTACCCCAGGTTCTAACTTCAGCATTGTCATTTTCATCCTTACCCTCGGGGACGGAATCATGCGCAATGTTCGGCACGGTCATAAAAATACCATCTAGCTCAGATTGAATCTCCTGCAGTTCAGTTTCTGCAGCTTTTAATTTATCACCCAGATCGGCTACTTCATCAAGCAACGGTTTAATATCCTGCCCGTGCGCTTTAGCTTCACCAATACCTTTCGATTTACTGTTGCGCTCAGCTTGTAAGTCCTGCGTTGCTACCTGTATCAACTTGCGACGTTCTTCAAGATCGGAAATTTTCTGGCTATCGAGTTCAAAACCACGACGTGCGAGCAGCCGGGTTGTTTCACCGATATCTTGTCGAAAGTACTTTGGATCTAGCATTGAATAACCTTTAAATATCTTTTATGAATTTATTTCTGCATTCCAGCGCACCATGTGCCCTGGTTTAATGATTTCCTGCAAATGATTCCAGATTTCGCCTATCTTTTCCGGGTCGTCGAAAAACTCAACAACCACAGGCAGGTTTAGTGACAGATCGACAATCTCGGCACCGTGAATAACGCCTGATTCACCGAATCCTGTTATACCTCTGAATACAGTCAGCCCGCGTAATTTTTCCCAATCCCGAAGACGCTTTATCAGTGTTTTTAACTGGGCCTCACCTTCGGTTAAATAAATTCGAACTATCGTAATATTGCTATTTATATTTTTGGTCATATTTGCCTCGCACCGAGTATGCCAATCCATGCGGCAAGCAAACAGATCACAACGCTTAATAAAATGTTTGTCACCGCCTTAACCATTTCGCCGCTTTCAATTAAGTTGAAGGTTTCAAGTGAAAAGGTTGAAAACGTCGTAAAGGCACCGAGTATGCCGATAATAATAAAGGCGCGCCATTCAGGTCCTAAGCTCAAGCGTTCTAATAACGTGATATAACAAAATCCGATCAGCATTGAGCCCAGTACATTTACCGTTAACGTGCCGTAGGGAAAATCTCGGCCAAACAACGCATGCACACCATTCGATACACCGAATCGCATAACGGCACCAATGGCGCCCCCCGCGGCTATGAAGAGAAGTTGTTGCACGTTAACTATCTATACCTTCGCCTGACCTTAGTGAAAACGGAATTGTACGAGATTTTCATTTAGTTATGAATGGTTCGCGTTGCTATATATTTCATATTTAATCAAGATTGCGTTTTTTTATCCAAATCACGCAAAAATGCGAGCCGCTCGCTGATTTTTTGCTCCAAACCATACGGCAGCGGTTCGTAATATTGGGTCGGATGAATTCCCTCTGGAAAATAGTTTTCACCAGCTGCGTAGGCATGGGGCTCATCATGGGCATAGCGGTATGTTTTGCCGTAGCCCAGTTCGTCCATCAATTTTGTTGGTGCATTTCGCAGGTGCATCGGCACTTCAGCGCTGCCAGCTTGCTGTATATCTTTTTTTGCCTGATTGAAGGCCTTGTAGACAGCATTGCTCTTAGGCGTGCAAGCGAGGTAGATAATCGCCTGGGCAATCGCCAGCTCCCCTTCCGGGTGCCCAAGTCGGGCTTGCACATCCCAGGCATTGAGTGCCAATTGCAAGCCACGGGGATCAGCGTTGCCAATATCTTCACTGGCCATACGCACGACACGCCTTGCTATATATAATGGGTCACATCCCCCATCTAACATTCTTACAAACCAGTATAACGCCGCATCCGGGTTTGAACCTCGCACCGATTTGTGTAGCGCAGAAATGAGATCGTAAAAGGCCTCACCCTGTTTATCGAAACGACGATAGCTTTGTTGCAGTACATCCTTGAGGATCGTCTCGTTGATTTGTTTTTTGCCATCAACTTCATCAGCAAGATCAACGGCGATCTCCAGTAAATTTAATGCACGACGGGCATCGCCATCAACAATACTGGCGAGTCGGTCTAAGCTATCATCGTCTATGTTGATGTGCTGATCGGCCAGACCCTTTTCAGGATCATCTAGTGCGCGTTGTAAAACCTGCCTGATATCTTCTGGTTGCAGCGCTTTTAAAACATAAACACGTGCACGGGATAACAACGCGTTATTGAGTTCAAACGACGGGTTTTCAGTGGTGGCCCCGATGAAGGTAACTGTGCCATCTTCAACAAAGGGTAAGAATGCATCTTGTTGTGCTTTATTGAAACGATGTACCTCGTCAACAAATAATATACTGTGCTGCTGATGCATGATTCGCGATTCTTTTGCTTCATCAATCGCCGCACGAATATCTTTAACGCCAGATAATACAGCCGAGAGAGTAAGAAATTTTGCATTACATTGCTCAGCGATGATTTTGGCAAGTGTTGTTTTACCGGTTCCGGGAGGGCCCCAAAAGATCATCGAGTGCAGTTTGCTTTGTGTTATTGCTTGCTCGAGCGGTTTGCCCTCTGTAACAAGGTGATGTTGACCATAGAACTCGCTCAACCGTATTGGCCGCATTCTATCTGCTAGCGGCTTAAAAAGACTCGTCTCTTTCGGCGAAGGTGATGCGAACAGATCATCGGTTAAGGCATTCATTACGCTATATACATTACTTAGGAGTGTCACCAATTACATCAACGCCATCCGGTGGTGTAAAGGTGAATGTAGCAGCGCTGATTGTTGGGTTGTACTGTAATTCACTAAACTTTAATTGCGTGCGCTGACCAAATGAATCATATAATTCCATGACATAAAGATTCTTACCGGTAAAACCAAGACGCACATGATCAAACTGACTATCTGCATTTTTTGGAGTCAAATGAAACCAGTCAATATTATTTTTCTTTCCCTGGCCCTGTATGACATAAGCATTACTCAATTCAGAAGGGTTCCCCAGAATAATCGCGGGTGAGTTAGCAAGTAGGCCCTCCTGTTTTTTTACCGTTACCTGTTCAAGATCTTCGTCGTAACTCCAAAGACGTTCGCCATCGGCGACATAAACCTGTTTATAGGGTTTATTGTAATCAAGCCGAAACTTATCGGGGCTTAAGACCGAAATCGTTCCCGTGCTCTCTTCTGGTTCCTGTGTGGATTCCATAAACACATATTGAGAAAATGCGGCAGTCATCGACTTAACATGACCAAGATAATCATCCAGTGAGGTCGCCGTTGCCGACAAACTCAGGCACGATAAAAACAGAGATAGAAAAATTCGGTAAATGGACATGGCTGCTCTAATTTGATTCCTGCTTTAATCTTTGGGTGGAGGTGGTGCTAATACTTCACGGTTACCATTTGATTCCTGTGGTCCAACAACACCGGCCGCTTCCATCGCTTCAACCATGCGTGCAGCTCGGTTATAACCAACCTTCAAGCGGCGTTGCACACCTGAAATAGAGGCCCGACGTGTCTCAGTGACAATCTGCACGGCTTGATCATACAAAGGATCAGACTCATCACTTTGCCCATCAGAATCAATACCAGTAAGGCTTAATGATGAATCACTGGGTCCAGTTAAGACATCATCTTCATACTGTGGTTCACCACTCTCTTTTAAGTAAGCCACCACACGATGAACTTCGTCGTCGGACACAAAAGCACCGTGAACTCGAATGGGCACACCCGAGCCTGCAGGCAAGTACAACATGTCACCATGACCGAGCAATGATTCTGCCCCGCTCTGATCGAGAATCGTCCTTGAATCAATTTTTGAAGAAACCTGGAAAGCGATACGGCACGGTATGTTGGCTTTAATCAAACCGGTTAGCACGTCAACCGAAGGTCGTTGTGTTGCTAAAATCAAATGTACACCTGCCGCCCGTGCTTTTTGCGCCAGGCGCGCGATCAATTGTTCTACCTTTTTGCCAACCAGCATCATCATATCAGCCAGTTCATCAACAACTACAACGATATACGGTAACTTATCAAGCTCTGATGCAGGTTCAGTAGAATCTTTTGAATGCAGGGGATCAAGAATCGGCTCACCCTTTTCTTTGGCTTCCAGAACTTTGCGGTTATAACCCGCAATATTGCGAACCTTCAGCGCGGCCATTAACTGATAACGACGATCCATTTCTGCAACACACCAGCGTAGTGCATTCGAGGCATCTTTCATGTCCGTCACAACCGGTGCCAGCAAGTGTGGAATCTTTTCGTAGATCGATAACTCCAACATTTTTGGATCGATCATAATCATGCGAACATCTTCGGGCTTCGCGTTGTACAAGATACTTAAGATCATGGCATTCAGTGCAACGGACTTACCTGCACCTGTTGTACCCGCAACAAGCAAGTGTGGCATCTTAGCCAGATCAGCTACCACCGGGTGGCCGCTAATATCTTTACCCAGTGCTAATGATAATGGTGACTTGGCATGCTCGAAGACGTCTGATTTGAGATTATCATGCAGTTGCACCACTTCCCTTTCATGATTTGGAATTTCCAGACCCACCGTGGACTTACCTGGAATAACCTCAACGATGCGTACACTGATTGCCGACAAGGCACGCGCAAGGTCTTTTGCAAGGTTGCTTATCTGGCTGACCTTTACACCTGCGGCAGGTTGCATCTCATAACGAGTAATAACCGGACCGGGATGAACTGCTACCACCTGCACCTCAATGCCAAAATCGGCAAACTTGAGTTCAACCTGCCGAGAGATCGCTTCTAATGCGGCCGTTGAAACCGGGTTAGTCGTCTCAAGTTGATCATCTAACAGGGCAAGTGGCGGTAACTCTGTTTGGCCATCAGTCCGAAACAAGGGAACCTGGCGTTCTTTTTGTTCACGAACACTGCTCTTGGGCTCTTTGATCACAGGTTCGATTCGAGGAGGTGTGCGTTCAACCTTCTTTTCGGGCTGCCGGGCTATTTTGATTCTGGTTTTTTCAACTCGCTTTTGCTCTTGATTCTTATCTTTCAGGCGATCAACCAGCGTCATCACCTTAAATTGCACCCAGGCAATGCTGTTTAGCGTGATCGCGCCGGTGATATCCATAAGTTTTAACCAGGACAAATTTGTAAATAAGGTAAAGCCGCTAAAGAAGACGGCCAGCAGCAACAAAGTCGCGCCTAATTGATTAAACGCGTAGGTCATTCCGTTTTTAACCAGGTCGCCAAAAATTCCTCCGGCGGTAACGTGTTGTGGTAATTGGCTGACAAGTTGCTGATCATACATACTTGCAAGACCACAGGCCGATGCCAATGTGCAGATAAAACCGAGCCCCCTCAGTGATAACGATTGCCATTCATGGGTATTCACCGGCATTTGTCGAAATATCAGCCAACCTGAATAGGCCACCATAATCGGGATTAAATAGGCAAGATAGCCAAACAGTGCCAGCACGACATCAGCAAACCAGGCTCCGGCAAGGCCGCCCAGATTTTGGACATTTCCCCCTTCCGCACTGGTTGACCAGCCTGGATCCTGAGGGGCATAACTTGAGATGGCAATCAGGAAATAAATCGCGACAAAAGCAAATACAAAAAGCGCGCCTTCACGCAGGCCTCGCTGTAGATGTTCCGCCAGCGGCGGACGTTCAATTTTTTGTTTTGCTTGTGCCATATTTTGCTTCGCTTAATAACTTATCTTTTAAACTATACTATTAACTATACTTCGTAACTTACTATTATTACTAGTAATTATCAACAAACATGTTCACACCATCAGGGCCGGATGGACGATTTCTCCCGCCTCCACATTCACCCCTGAACGCAGCGCTTCATCAGCTTTCCAGTCTGGTGTAGCTAGGCGCAGGATATAAGGTAGTAAGGCCGCCGACAATGCCTGTGACGCACTGCGAGGGACGGCACCAGGCATATTCGTGACGCCAAAATGCACCACATCATTAACCAGAAAGGTAGGCTCTGCATAGGTCGTAGGCCGTGTTGTCTCGATACAGCCACCCTGATCAACTGAAATATCGACAATCACACTGCCCGGAAGCATTTTCGCGACTAACGCCTTGCTAACCAGTTTTGGCGCCCTGGTACCGGGGATCAACACAGCGCCAACCAGTAAATCTGCTTGCTGCACATGTTGTTCTATATCGTGGGCATTGGCATGCAACCCCGTTACGTTAGGCCCCAAAGCACGCATTTGCGTCAATTTGTCGCGATTAGGGTCGAATATGGTAACATTTGCGCCTAAACCCTGGGCAATCAGCGCTGCATGCCCCCCAGCTACCCCTGCCCCCAGAATCACGACATGACCACGTTCTGTACCTGCTAGACCGCCTAGCAAAACACCTCGCCCGCCATGATGATGCTGTAATAACGTTGCCCCGATCTGAACAGACAGCCGTCCGGCAATATCACTCATCGGCGCCAGCAGGGGAAGTTGACGACCGACTTGTACAGTCTCGAATCCAATGGCTGTCCCCCCACTTTCTTGCAAACTGGCGAGCAATGCGGGTTCCGCAGCCAAATGCAGGTAGGAAAACAACAGCTGATCTGGCCTCAGCATCTTGACCTCTTCCGGTAGAGGTTCCTTGACCTTAACGATAAGCTCAGAAGAGGCGTAAGTCTGCTCTGCTGTCGCAGTGAGCTGGCAGCCTACCTGCTGGTATAACTCATCGGAATAGCCGGCGTGTATCCCAGCCTGCTCCTGGATGAAAACGTCGTGCCCGTGCTGGACCAATTCTGCGCAGGCGGCAGGAATCAGAGCAACCCGAGCCTCGTAGGTTTTTATTTCTTTTGGAATACCAATACGCATTGTCGGTTTTACCTCATTGATTATTGCTTAGTTTACTCACTCCAGGCCTTTACGTAACATAGACCAGAATTATCTGATTTTGTGCAGTGAACTAATTCTCGCTACACATTGTCCTCAATGACTATATCAACAAATGGTTTCGGAGATTCCTGAATGAGTGAAGTAAAACATTGTCGTCTGTTAATCCTGGGCTCTGGTCCAGCCGGTTATACCGCTGCGGTCTACGCTGCACGTGCCAACCTTAATCCTGTGCTAATTACTGGGATGGAGCAAGGCGGCCAATTAATGACCACAACAGAAGTTGATAACTGGCCAGGAGACAATGAAGGTGTCGAAGGACCCGGCTTGATGGAGCGTATGCAAAAACACGCTGAACGGTTCAATACCGAAATCATTTTTGATCACATTCACACGGTTGATGTAAAGAACAAGCCTTTTACCTTAACGGGTGACAGCGGTACTTATACCTGTGATGCCCTGATTATCGCAACCGGTGCCTCAGCGATGTACCTTGGCCTTCCATCTGAAGAGGCGTTCAAAGGTAAAGGTGTTTCGGCCTGTGCGACCTGTGATGGTTTCTTTTACAAAAATCATGATGTCGCGGTGATCGGCGGCGGTAATACTGCAGTTGAAGAGGCTTTGTATCTTTCTAACATAGCAAAACATGTCACTATCGTTCATCGTCGCGACAAATTTAAATCTGAAAAGATTTTATCGGATCAACTTATTGAAAAATCCAAAACCGGCAACATCTCTATCGAATGGAATCATGCCGTCGATGAAGTGCTCGGTGATGACAGTGGTGTAACCGGGGTAAGAATTAAAAACACTCAGGATGGCAGCACTAAAGAAATTAATTTAATGGGCGTGTTTGTGGCGATCGGACACAAACCAAATACCGCCATCTTTGACGGACAACTCGATATGGAACACGGCTATCTTAAAATTCAAAGTGGAAATGCGGGTAATGCTACTCAGACAAGTATCCCGGGTGTATTTGCTGCCGGTGATGTTGCAGATCATATTTATCGCCAGGCAATTACCTCGGCTGGTTCGGGTTGTATGGCGGCACTGGATGCAGAAAAGTTTCTGGATAATCTGGACGCTAAATAATTTCCTTGTTTTGATTGGGATAATTCGTCAGGGTTGAATGTCATGTTCAGCCTTGACTTCAACCCTGATTTTATATTCTCACTACCAGCGCTGATGCCTGGTTCTTTCTTTATATATTGTGCGCACTGAAATAATAGAAAACATCAGCACGATCGATTCTGAAAAATGGAACCGGCTTACTGGCTCGGACAATCCTTTTATCCAGCACGAATTCCTGTCAGCGTTAGAAAAAAATCGTTGCCTGCATGACTATGGCTGGTATCCCCAGCATGTCGTTCTATATGATGACGAGCATCTAATTGCAGCAATGCCGTTATATATAAAAGATAACTCTTACGGTGAGATGGTCTTTGATTGGGCCTGGGCCGATGCTTATCATCGTGCTGGTATCCCATACTATCCTAAACTGGTAACCGCGATACCCTACACCCCCGTCACTGGACCTCGATTGCTTGTCGCACCAGATCAAGATTATTCGATCTGCGCAAAACAACTCACAGATGCTGCTGTTGCAAATGCTGAAAAAATAAATGCCTCGACCATGCACTGGCTCTTTACCGATCAACGTGACAGTAAATTTCTTGAACAACAACGCTATGCGATGCGACTAGGTTGCCAGTTTCACTGGCGAAATCAGAACTATCAAAGCTTCGATCATTATTTAGCTCACTTGACGTCATCCAAGCGGAAAAAAATAAAACGCGAACGCCGGCAAGTTACAGAACAGAACGTGCAGCTAGAGATATTGCACGGAGACGATATGACGGACGAGCTATGGGAGGTATATCACCGTTTTTATACAAGCACATTTGATCGAAAAAGTGGTATGCCCACCCTGCAACTGGATTTCTTTAAAGAGATCGGCGAAACGATGCCCACAAATATTGTGATTGTGTTTGCAAAGCATGAAGGAAGGTATGTTGCCAGTGCATTTAATATGCGAGATCAGACTACACTATATGGAAGACATTGGGGGTGTAATGCAGAGTTTCATAGCCTGCACTTTGAGGCCTGTTATTACCAGGGGCTGGACTATTGCATTAAACACCAGCTCTCAACCTTTGAACCGGGAGCGCAAGGTGAACATAAAATTAGTCGGGGGTTTCTGCCGACGGCAACCTGGTCGGCACATTGGATCGCACATCCAGAATTTGCTGGCGCGATTAACCAGTTCACTGAAAGAGAACGGATTGGCATGGAGCACTACATAGAAAGCTTAATGGAACACTCGCCCTACAAGGATTGTTCTGCACCATGACTAAAGGTATATCAACAGCACCTTTCTGGCTTGATCCGGATAATACAAATGCATTCCCGGATGTTGAGCGGGCCTTAACCGATCCAGATGGCTTGCTGGCTATCGGCGGCGATTTGTCTGTTGAACGTTTAACGTCTGCATACAGGCAAGGCATTTTCCCCTGGTATAGCGAGGGACAGCCCATTTTATGGTGGTCACCCAACCCTCGTGCTGTTTTATTTCTGGATGAACTAAAAATATCCAGGAGTCTGAAAAAGACATTGCGAAAAACGAACTATCACGTGACCTTCGATAAAGACTTTAATAATGTTATCGAGGCATGCGCCGTTACACGACGAGATGGATTTGGCACATGGATTGTCGCTGATATGAAAAAGGCCTATATCAATTTACATAAACACGGCATTGCACATAGCGTTGAAGTCTGGGATGGTGATCAATTATCCGGCGGATTATATGGCGTATGCATTGGAAGCGCCTTCTTTGGTGAATCAATGTTTAGTCGACAAACTGATGCGTCAAAGATCGCCCTGGTCTACCTGGTTAAGCAATTACAAAAGTGGGGCTTCGGCTTCATTGATTGCCAGGTTTATTCCGATCACCTTGGAACACTTGGTGCTAAACCGATCAGCCGACAAACCTTTATTCAATTAGTCGATAAACATTGCAACCCGGAACACTTCAGCAACACTCAATCGAGCAATAGCAACAACTGGCACTACTCCATCACACGAGAAGATTTATTTAAGGATGAATGACGAAACTAACAAATTTCATGCGTTGCATGATTTTCGATTACTGATTACGCCAGAGCACGGATGCAGTTATCTCGACGACCATCAGGCCGCAACTGTGTTTGTTGATCCCCAGACAAAAATCGACACCGGTACCTACAGTCTATTTTCCGAGCTTGGATTTCGTCGCAGCGGTGAGCATGTTTATCGTCCACACTGTCCTTTGTGTGCCGAATGCAAAGCATTGAGAATAAACGTCGATAGTTTTACTTTATCGAAATCACAAAAACGCCTTGTCAAAAAAAATCAGGATACAAAACTGAACTGGGTCGATGCCGACTATAACGAAGCGCATTTTGAACTCTATCGCCGCTATATGTCATTCCGGCATGAAGGCAGCAGCATGGAAAGTGATGATCCGGAGCACTATATGCGAATGATGAAAGCTAGCTGGTGTGAAACCAGGCTTGCTGAATTTCGAATCGATAATAAACTAATCGGTGTTGCCGTAACCGATTGGTTGTTTGATGGATTTTCTGCGGTCTATACTTTTTTTGATCCTGAATATTCTTCTCTCAGTCTGGGCACCTTTTCTATATTGCAACAAATAGTCGAAACCAAAGAATCAGGCAGACAATACCTCTATCTTGGCTACTGGATAAAAAACTGCAAAAAAATGTCTTACAAGAACCGATTTTCTGCATTACAAATCTTCAATGGACATGCATGGGAAGATTTAACTACTACAGCCTAATTTCAGTCGCATAATTTCAGTTTTTATTGATCTGACGCAAGGCATCGGCATAACTTCTATAAAACAATGGCTTATAGAAAACTCAAGTTCGGAGTCGCCAAACCGATATATCTGAGTAACTAAACTGTTATTTTTCAGCAACAAAATTGTCATATTGCTGTCAGATAATACAAGTCAGCGTGTGCCGACATATGCTAAGTAACTAAGTTATTTAGGAGGATGAGATGATCAGTTTCCTGTGCAGACTTGCAAACAAATTTGAAACCGACCACGGGTTTCGACCTAATATTCTCTATTTGAACCCTAAGCACTATTCTCAATTACGGGCTGATCTGGCCAGCATCAAGAATCTGGACGAATTAGTGAGTTTTCTGGGAATGGAGGTCGTATTAGCAGGTGAAATGAGCCACCCTCACGTTGCCTACAGCGTTGTCGAGTGGGAAAACTCACAGGCAGTGTAAATCCTCTACGAGCCAGGGCTCTCCTGGCTGGCTAATCCTGGTTAATTTACCCGATATATCCCTATTTATCCCCTCTTAGCTTTTGATAAAGCTGGAGAATTCAGGCATTATTCGCGCTGCGAGATTAAAGGCAATACGCTTTTAATGGTAATACGCCTTTTTGGTAATGCACTACAGCGAGGAACAATGGCAAAAGAAGAACACATTGAAATGGAAGGGACAGTGATTGATACACTGCCTAATACCATGTTTAGGGTCGAGCTAGAAAATGGGCACGTTGTAACCGCCCACATCTCAGGCAAGATGCGCAAGCATTACATCCGTATTCTCACTGGTGACAAGGTGACCGTACAACTTACACCTTACGACCTGTCAAAAGGACGCATCACCTTCCGGGGCCGCTAAACCTAATTTAATAATTAGGGCTCCTACTTGCTATGAGCAAGCTCTTCCTTGCTCTCAAGCTCCAGCGCTATCTTATTATCGTGCACCGTGATATTCACGTTACCGCCATTGGCCAACTTGCCAAATAGCAATTCTTCGGCGAGCGGTTTCTTGATGTTTTCCTGTATCACACGGGCCATGGGTCTCGCACCCATCTGCGGATCATAGCCATGCATTGCAAGCCATGTACGCGCTTCATCATCAACCGTAAGCTGCACACCCTTTTCTTCTAGTTGTGCTTCAAACTCAAACAGGAATTTATCCACAACATGGGTAATAATTTCTGTTGAAAGTTGCTTAAACTGAATAACGGCATCCAGTCGATTGCGGAATTCAGGTGAAAAGAACTTCTTAATACTTTCCATACCATCAGTAGCGTGGTCTTGTTGAGTAAAGCCTATCGATGCACGATTAAGCAGATCCGCTCCAGCATTCGTTGTCATGACAATAATAACGTTGCGGAAGTCTGCTTTACGTCCATTGTTGTCTGTCAGAGTTCCATGATCCATTATTTGTAATAACAAATTAAAGACATCAGGGTGTGCTTTCTCAATTTCGTCCAGTAACAAAACCGCATGAGGCTGTTTGTTAATAGCTTCCGTTAACAAACCACCCTGGTCATAACCAACATAACCCGGGGGCGCGCCAATCAAGCGTGAAACAGTATGACGTTCCATGTATTCAGACATATCAAAACGTAGTAGCTCGATACCCATAATTCTTGCCAGCTGGCGAGTCACTTCAGTTTTACCAACACCGGTAGGACCGGCAAACAGGAAGGAACCAATGGGCTTCTGCTCATTACCTAATCCGGCACGGGATAGTTTTATTGCAGTCGACAACGTATCAACGGCATCGTCCTGACCATAGATAACCAGCTTGAGATCGCGCTCGAGATTTTTAAGTGCCGTTTTATCGCTAGAAGAAACAGTTTTCTCTGGAATGCGTGCAATCTTCGCCACAATGGATTCAATCTCTTTGACGCCAATTGTTTTCTTGCGCTTGGATGCTATTTGCATGCGTTGATTTGCACCGGCTTCATCAATGACATCAATAGCTTTATCGGGCAGATGACGATCATTGATATATCGATCGGATAATTCAGCGGCCAGGCGTAACGCCTGCTTGGTATAACGCACACTATGATGATCTTCAAAGCGAGACTTAAGCCCTTCAAGAATATGCACTGTTTCCTCAACCGTCGGTTCAGGCACATCAATTTTCTGAAAACGACGAGCTAAGGCGCGATCTTTTTCAAAGATGCCACGGTACTCTTGGTAGGTGGTTGAACCAAGACACTTAAGATCACCTGACGCGAGTACAGGTTTAATCAGGTTAGAGGCATCCATTGCGCCACCCGATGCAGCACCGGCACCGATAATGGTGTGAATCTCATCGATAAAGAGGATGGCACCCTCTTCGTCTCTTAATTGATTAATAACCGCTTTCAAACGTTTTTCAAAATCACCGCGGTATTTGGTGCCTGCTAATAAGGCCCCTAAATCAAGCGAATAGATTGTGCAGCCTTCCAATACTTCAGGCACTTGATCGTCAACAATCTTTTTCGCCAAACCTTCGGCTAAAGCAGTCTTGCCAACACCTGCTTCACCAACAAACAAAGGATTATTTTTTCGGCGACGGCATAACACCTGGATGGTACGCTCTAACTCAGCCTTTCGGCCAATTAGCGGGTCAATCTTGCCTGCCACGGCAAGTTTGTTCAAATTCGTTGCAAACTGGCTAAGTGGATCCTGCGGTTTCTCTGCGACATCATCTTCACCGACAGCCTCATTGCCTAGTGACTGCTCATCGTCTCCGATTTTAGAAATGCCGTGCGAAATATAATTCACAACTTCCAGTCGCGTTATTTCCTGCTTCTTTAAAAAGTAAACGGCTTGTGATTCCTGCTCACTAAAAATTGCGACCAAAACATTCGCACCCGTTACCTCGTTTTTACCTGAAGACTGAACATGAAAAACGGCGCGTTGTAAAACGCGTTGAAAACCTAAGGTTGGTTGCGTATCACGCTCATCATTTGGCGGTAGCAACGGCGTTGTTTCATCGAGAAAGTTACCGATCTCACTTCGAAGTGCATCGATATCAGCACCACAAGCGCGTAACACATCTGAAGATGAGGTGTTATCACATAAGGCCAGCAACAAATGCTCAACCGTCATGAACTCATGGTTTCTTTCACGCGCCTGCTTGAATGCATTATTCAGCGAGCTTTCCAATTCCTTGCTTAACATATTAACTGACCTCTAATCATTTACTTCCATAGTGCATAACAATGGGTGCTCGTTTTCACGCGAATAGTCATTGACGTACATGACTTTTGTTTCAGCAATCTCACGAGTAAACACGCCGCAAACACCATGTCCCTTTGTATGTACATTAATCATGATATGTGTAGCCTTCTCACGATTCATGCCGAAGAAGTTCTCCAGCACATGAACAACAAACTCCATAGGAGTGTAATCGTCATTTATCAGAATTACTTTATACATGGGAGGACGTTTTAATTTTGGCTTAGCCTCCTGCACGGCTAATCCATCGTCATAACCCCCTGGTACTATTTCATCACTCATAATCAGTTATTTGGTGCCTGGGTCCGTAAATTCAATGTCTTGGCAGGTATTTTAGCAAGCTCTGAGGTGAATATTATGAATATTTGTCTATAGTTAAAAGGCTCGGCGTTCGTGCTGATGTCCTACCGCTAAGTATTTGTTTTGTAGTCAATATACTGAGAAGAAGGAGCGCGAAGTACTTTGTAGATATTGCAGGTATGTAAGGAGGCTAGGAAGGCATGACTAACGGTATTGTAAAATGGTTCAGTAACTCAAAAGGTTATGGGTTTATCTCTCCGGAACAAGGGGGCGACGATATATTTGCTCACTTTTCGTCCATCACAATGGATGGCTACAAGACTTTGAAAAAAGGTCAAAAAGTGGAATTCGAATGCACTCAAGGTCCAAAGGGGCTACACGCAACGTGTATTACCCCATCGGAATTAGAGGCTCTCGGTGAGAGACAAGGAATAGTTACCCACTAAGTGTTGCCACATTACGCCGAACGGCTATCTCCCTTGCGGAGATAGTTGTTTTAGGCAGAATGTGTATATTCTTGATAACGGCATTAACCAACCTGGAACTGAATGGTTTGCTGATCATACTCGTCGGCCGTCGCGATATTGTAACCCTGCGCAAAATCCACACCGATTTCCTGTAGTAAAATCATCGACTCTTCATTTTGAACAAACTCTGCAATTGTTGACTTACCTAAAATATGGCAAACGTCATTAATTGCTTTCACCAGTGCAAAATTTAATTCATCGTTATGCATTGAATCAATAAACGAACCGTCTATCTTCACGTAATCAACATCCAGTTCTCTTAAATATGTGAACGAGCTGTAACCTACGCCAAAATCGTCCAACGCAGTTTTGAAACCCATTTCTTTTAGCTCTGAGATAAAATGCTTTGCATTATCCAGATCAGAAATTGCTACATTTTCAGTTATTTCAAAAACAACCTGTGCGGGCGAGATCGTTAAGTTTGCCAGTGATGTTTTTATGCATTCAAGTAGCAGGGTATCGCCAATAGATTTTCCTGACAGATTGATAAAATACTTTAAGGTATTATTTTCAGGCTCATTATTCAGCCACTTAAATGCATGTTTAACAACCCACCGATCTATCTCAGGCATTAACCCAAAACGCTCTGCAGCAGCAAGAAAGCCACCAGGCAATATGTACTCACCCGTTTCAACATCCTTCATGCGTAACAATAATTCGTGGCTAAATATTTCTCTATTAGTGACGTCGAGTATCGGCTGACAGGTGAAGACAAAACCATCGTGTTCTAGCGCGTGTCTAATTCGACGACTCCAGCCCATTTCTTCGTGAAAAGAATCAATCCGGTCTTTATCTTTATTCACAAACAGGTGAGCGCGATTGCGTCCTGCTCTTTTTGCCATGTGACAGGCTATATCAGCTCTCGCCAGTAAATTTTCTTTACTTTCGATATCTGGCTCGAACAGCGCAACTCCGATCGAACAACCAGTTTCAATATGTTTACCATCCGCAATGAATGTATAATTAGAAATAGCCTCTCGATACTCGTTGGCTACTGTTTGAATGTTATCATGGTCAACATTAGTAAGAATTAGCGCAAACTCATCCCCCCCTAAACGTGCGAGCGTGTCTGACTTTCGGGTTCTGGCTGCCAACGTATGAGAAATACCTATAAGTAGACGATCGCCTTCCTGGTGCCCCAGGGTGTCGTTAACATATTTGAAGTTGTCGAGATCAATATATAGACACGCGCAAGTAACAGAGCCGCCTCGTCTGGCGCGTTCAAATTCTTTTTCTAATGTGGTATTGAAATATTGCCGATTATAAAGCCCCGTTAATGCGTCATGTTCAGCCATGTGTCGCAAATGATCCATAGCAGCATGACGCTCAGTAACATCATCAGCAATAGCGGTAAAAATAGGCCTTCCATCAATAACCATTTCGCTAATCTTCAGCGACATTATAAACTCTGTGCCGTTACTTCGTAAGCCACGCAATTCTTGTTCTCTTCCTCGTTGCGCAAACAACTTGTCCACTATGCGTTTAGATGAAACTTTTGCCTCAGCATTTAGTGAATGACGCGATAATAATATAGAAATATTTTTACCTCTAATATCGTCTTCAGAATAATTAAACAGACTTTGGGCTGCGGTATTGAATGTTTCTATAGCGCCATCTTTGCTAAAAGTAAAAATACCTTCCGCTGCATTTGCCAGAATAGATTCCAGGCGCAGTTGTCGATTGTGGACCTGATTGCGCATATCATCATATGACTCAATCAGTTGTTCAATTTCCTCAAATTCACCGCTCTTATTATGCTTATCGCCGGACGAGTCTAGAGACTCAGACTGCATAAGGTTAGCGAGCTGCAAAATAGGGCGCCGAATATGTTTCTGGAAGACGAAATAAGCAATGACTAACATCGATAAAACGATTGCAGTAAAAAGCAAAATAAACACCGAAAGCAAAACCGTCGTATCTTGAGCGTTCGCTAGCGAATTTTTATTTGAGTCATAAATGATCGTCTCGATTGCTTCTGCCGACTCCATAACTAGATCCAGTACGGGCTGCAAAGATTTTCGTATCAGCGCATAATCAGATCGCCAATCGCCAGAGGAATATATCGTTACCGCGCGATCAATATGGTAATTGTAATTAATCAACTCTTTGCGCATAACGTGGACTGATTCTTCCTGCTGAATGCCGAGCATACCTTTTTCATTATACGTATCCAGCTTATCCAGAATACTTGATACGTTATCGATAAACATTTTTCTGTTGTCCAGATTTTTCTTCATTGCTTTTTCTGGATCTCCAAACGCACCCATGCGGTTTGCAACAAAAACACGAAACCAACTTACTTGCATCGACCATGCATAGCGCGCTTCCTGAAAGAGTTGCATGATTCGGTAGTGATCGCTTTCAATCACGGTGGGCCTGAAGTTTGTTAACTCGCCTTCTTGTAAGGCTTGTTCGACGGCCTCTGAAAATTTACGATTACTCGGCTCCATATGCTCCATTAGGATTGGCATGCCGGGAAAACGACTTTCCACCTTCTGCATGATGGTTAAATATTCATTAATAACCGCTTCTAATTTCTGTATCTGTTGGGAAAGAATTGTTGTTTGTTCCTGTAGCGCAGGATCAGCCTGCACGTTAGGATTGCTTAACAAACGATTGGTTAAAACCAACGTGTCTTCCATATGAGAGACAAGTTCCTCTTGTTTCACCTGTGTTAAGTGAGAGGCATATTGATGTAAGGTTGTTTCGACGTGCTGTAATTCTGCGATAACGTGGTGTATCAATTCACTGAGTTGGTTATTGATCTGAATCTGGCCATAATTCTCAGTTGATGATTTTTTGACTATAAAAAATGAATAGCTAGACAGGCACAGCAACACTGTAAGAAAAACTGTGGTGACCAATGCGAAACGACCATTTAACGTACGGGGGGTGAATGTCATAATGAATAATATCTTTACCTTATATTTAATAAGGGTAACAAAATCCCGGCAGCCTTGTAATCTTAATTTTTAATTAAGACGAGGTTATGATTTACATTAAGAAAGAGAGTTAATACTTTGTTATTATTAGCATTTAACAAGCCATATGACGTAGTTTGCCAGTTTCGGGAACATGATAAAGATCAAGTGTTGACTGATTATATTGAGGTCGCCGGTGTTTACCCTGCTGGGCGCCTCGATAAAGATAGCGAGGGTCTTTTATTATTAACGGATCACGGTGGTTTGCAACATCGCATAAGTCAGCCAAAACTCAAGATGCCAAAGGGGTATTGGGTTCAGGTTGAAGGTGAGCCAAACTCACAAGCCATAGACAAACTATGTAATGGTGTTGAACTCAAAGATGGGCTAACAAAGCCTGCGATTGCAAAACTCATTTCGGAACCTAAGCTGTGGGAACGTGTCCCGCCTATTAGGGAAAGAAAGTCGATTCCGACCTGCTGGCTGGATATTACAATTACTGAAGGTAAAAATCGGCAGGTAAGAAGAATGACGGCCAAAATAGGACACCCTACACTACGCTTAATCCGCTATCGTGTTGGCCCATGGTATTTAAACAATCTGCAACCTGGTCAATGGGAAAAAAGAACCATCGCCAACGAGATTAAGCAGCAGATTGCTCAGAAGAAAATAATTACTGAATAAAAATGGACTGGTCACCACACATAACCGTTGCGTCAATACTCGAACGCAATCAGCAATTCCTTTTTGTCGAAGAACGAATTAATGACGTGCTCGTGCTGAATCAGCCTGCTGGTCACTGGGAACAAGGAGAGACCCTACTTGAAGCGAGTATTCGCGAGACACTGGAGGAAACGGCCTGGCACTACCAACCCTCACACCTGACGGGCGTCTACCAATGGTTGCATCCCGGGACGAAAGAAACATTTTTGCGTTTTTGTTTTACCGGAGAACTACGTAAGCATGAAGCACAACGCGAACTCGACGAAGACATCGAACAAGCTGTCTGGCTTAGTTACGAGCAGTTAACGGCACGACATACGCAGCACCGAAGCCCACTGGTTCTACAATGTATCAATGACTACTTAAAAGGTCAGCGTTTTGATTTATCACTTTTACAAACCGAGCAGAAACCTGACTAAAAACAAATGACTAACCCAAATAAAAATAAAACGATTGTTGTCGGTATCTCTGGTGGCGTTGACTCATCTGTTAGCGCCCTGCTTTTGCAACAACAAGGTTATGACGTGCAAGCTGTTTTCATGAAGAACTGGGAGGCCGACGATGACGAAGGACATTGTCCCGCCGAACAGGATTTTAGTGATGCGAAAGCGGTATGCAAAACACTCGGTATAGAAATACAGGGTGTGAATTTTTCAGATCAATATTGGGATCGAGTATTCAGTTATTTTCTCGAGGAATATTCTGCAGGACGAACACCTAATCCTGATGTGTTATGTAACAAGGAAATAAAGTTTCGAGCTTTCCTTGATTACGCGCTATCACTCGGTGCAGAAAAAATCGCAACGGGGCATTATGTACGCACCGAAGAACGAAACGGCGAACACTTTTTAATGCGCGGAAAAGATACCGACAAAGATCAAAGTTATTTTTTGTATACGCTGAAGCAGGATCAGCTGGCAAAAAGCATGTTCCCGGTCGGCGAGCTGTCAAAACCGGAGGTGCGCAAACTGGCTGAACAACATCATTTAATTACACATAATAAAAAAGATAGCACCGGCATTTGTTTTATCGGTGAACGAGACTTCAAGGCCTTTTTACAGCGCTTTTTGCCTGCACAACCCGGCAATATCGTCACCCCGGACGGCGACAAGATCGGACGTCATGATGGCTTAATGTATTACACCCGTGGGCAACGACAAGGCCTCGGGATTGGTGGGCTCGCCAATTATAATGAAGACCCCTGGTATGTGGCAGACAAAGATTTAACCTGCAATGAACTCATCGTCGTGCAAGGTCATGAGCATGATCTATTACAAGGCAGCTGGCTGCGGGCAACGAACCTGGAATGGGTGTCACCCTCTCCGCCCAAACTACCTTTCAGCTGTACAGCCAAAACACGCTATCGCCAGATCGATTCCGTTTGCCATCTCAGTGCAGATGACGATAATACCTTGCGGGTTGAATTTGATGAGCCGCAATGGGCCATCACTCTCGGACAATCTGTGGTGTTTTATCAGGACGAAGTTTGCCTGGGTGGTGGCGTGATTCAGGAAACGGACAAGCTTATTAAATAAATATGAAAAACCTGACTAATAAAACAATCGCACTGGCCGGCATATTTCAAAGTGCCAGCATGGTTGCGCAGATCGCCAGCAAAGGCATGGTCGATTCACATGATCTCGAAACCATTGTACGTGGCACACTTAATATGAACCCTAGCTCGACAGCGGCTGTTTTTGGCAACATGGAAAATCTGCGCACTGGTTTTCATGCATTGACCACGCACCTGGGAGACGGCCCCGCGCAAAAAGACGCGAACACCGCACGTTATGTGATCAGCCTGCTCCACCTGTCACGAAAACTGTCAAAAAATTCTGCGCTACTTGATACCATTTCGCAGCGATTAGTTCGCGTCCAGGAACAGGCCGATATGTTTGGTTTGACCCACGACAACACCCTGTCCAACCTTGCCAGCATCTATTCCGATACGGTTAGCACCCTCTCGCCAAAGATAATTGTCACAGGTGAAGATGTCTATCTCACTAATTCCCATAATGCCGACAAGATTAGGGCAATCTTGATGGCCGGGATTCGCGCGGGCATCCTCTGGCTTCAGATCGGCGGTAGCCGCTGGCAAATACTGCTTAAACGACAGTTTTTCGTCAATGAAGCTGCACGAATACTCGAACATGATATGAACCAGAACCTGCATTAGATTGCTGCAGTCTTTCCCGTCTGATTTCGACGTAGCGGGCCACGTATGAAGTTCGCTATAATCCCCTCCCTATTATTACCCGCCAGCATCTAAATCACGTTATTTGAGGAGTTTCCATGGCTGACAGCTTTAAATCCCGCAGCACTATCAAGGTTAACGGGACAGACTATACGTATTTCCGTCTGGACAAAGTAAAAGGCAGTGAGCAGCTCCCTTTCTCCCTGAAAATCTTACTGGAGAATTTATTACGCCACGAAGACGGCATCAGCGTAACGAAATCGGACATTCAATCGTTAGCCAAATGGAACCCTAAAGCGGAGCCTGATACTGAAATCGCCTTCACCCCGGCCCGTGTCTTGATGCAGGACTTTACCGGCGTCCCCGCAGTGGTCGATCTGGCCGCGATGCGCGATGCGATGCGTGCACTGGGCGGTGACCCTGAAAAAATTAATCCATTACAACCTGCTGAACTGGTTATCGATCACTCGGTACAAGTCGATAAGTTCGGTAGCAGTGATGCCTTTGCCCTAAACGAATCGCTGGAATATGAGCGCAACAAAGAACGCTACAGTTTCCTCAAATGGGGACAGAATGCCTTTTCTAACTTTAAGGTCGTGCCACCTGAGACCGGTATTGTGCATCAGGTAAACCTTGAGTATCTGGCCAGAACCGTTTTCACCCGTCAGCAAGGCAATGAGCAAATCGCCTACCCGGATACATTGGTAGGCACCGATTCCCACACCACCATGATCAATGGCCTTGGCGTATTAGGCTGGGGTGTCGGCGGTATCGAGGCAGAAGCTGCGATGCTTGGACAGCCTATCTCGATGCTGATCCCACAAGTAGTTGGCTTCGAACTGAAAGGTGGATTACCAGAAGGTGCCACCGCAACTGACTTAGTATTAACCGTGGTCGAAGTGCTTCGCCAGCATGGTGTTGTTGGTAAGTTTGTCGAGTTCTATGGTGAAGGCCTGGATCATCTTTCGCTGGCTGATCGCGCGACGCTTGCCAATATGGCCCCTGAATATGGCGCAACCTGCGGCATCTTCCCGATTGATAATGAAACCCTGAATTATTTACATTTATCAGGTCGCGATGAAGACCAGATTGCGTTGGTTGAGGCCTACGCCAAAGCGCAAGGCATGTTCAGAACCCCTGATCAAAAGCCGGCGAAATACAGCAGCACCATCAGTTTTGATATCAGCACAACAGAACCCAGTATTTCCGGTCCCAAGCGCCCACAGGATCGTGTTCCTTTGCGCCAGTCGAAAACAATGTTCCTGGATGCCAAAGCAGCTCTATACAAAGAACGTAATCTCACCTCAAAAGGTGCCGTCGAGACCACCATTGCAGGCCAACCCATCACCATGAAGGATGGCGCCGTTGTCATTGCGGCCATCACATCCTGTACTAACACCTCAAATCCATCGGTAATGATTGGCGCAGGCATGGTTGCGAAAAAAGC